>Ga0247843_1003677_pt1 | contig 24506 bp, 19 predicted proteins | sample LaCruzMarch2017__FD_192420 | JGI IMG/M metagenome (GOLD analysis project Ga0247843, IMG submission 192420) | Freshwater microbial communities from meromictic Lake La Cruz, Castile-La Mancha, Spain - LaCruzMarch2017_8m | ecosystem: Environmental > Aquatic > Freshwater > Lake | place: Spain...
AGATGCTCCCGAACATACTTGAATATCGGGTCCAGCATCAACCACTGGAGCTTGAAAAATAGTTACAATTAACGTGTCATATGCAGGGCAAAGATTGGTGTCCAATCCTATTACAGAAATAATCTCACCGCTTAGCGGTGTATAATTATTGCCATTCAAGGTTCCTGTGCTCCACGTATATGTCGCTGTTCCAACTGCATTAAGCGGAATATTAAATCCAGGACAAATAGTGGTGTCATTACCAGCAAAAACCACAGGTTGTGGCACAATTATTTGCATCGTATCATAACCTATACACCCATTAGCATCCAACCCTGTGACACTCCAAAGGCCTGTAGACAAGGGGGTAAAGTAGGACCCGTTGGACACGCCTCCACTCCATTGATAACTTACTGCACCTTGTCCTAACAATTGTGTAGAATCCCCGGTACATACAATTTGATCAGGGCCTGCACTTATCCCTGGATTGGAAAATACAGTTAACACCATGGAATCTACATTCGTGCAACCATTCAACGAGGTACCAATAACCGTATATGTAATAGAGCCAAGCGGTGGGGTAAACGTTTGACCATTGGCGATTCCATTATTCCATTGATACGTATTGGAACCTGTAGCCGTAATAGTAACGGAAGACCCTAGACATACGTTTAAATCTGGACCTGCATTAACAAGTGCACCCGGATAAATCGTAATATCCATCGAGTCTTGATTAACACAGCCGTTGTTATCTATACCAACTACAGTCAGTGTAATATTGTTTACAGGTAAATAGGTTCCTCCGTTGACGGTGCCTGTTTCCCATGTTAATGTTGGTGCACCTGTCGCGGATAAGGTTACTGGCGTACCTGGACAAACAGCGACATTACTTCCGGCATTGACTGGAGGAAGTGGATAGACGGTAACCGCTTGTGTAAGGGTATCTGTGCACCCACCCGCATTCGAGGCGATAAGTGAAACATTATAAGTTCCCGCATTGGGATAGATTTGAATTGGATTCGTTTGCGTAGAATTTGGGCTTCCGTTTCCAAATAACCACGTGTAGCTTACTTGGGCGAGGTTCGGGTCTTGGGTTTGGTTTGTAAAACTTACTGTATCATTCATACAGCTGTTATTGAAATTGAAATTAATCACAGGGGGTGGGAGTACAGTAATGGTTTGAGTAATGGTATCTGAACACCCTGCTTGCGTGGTCACAATGTGTGTTACATTGTATGTGCCTGGATTTTGATAGGTATGCGTTGGATTCATATGAACCGCAGGGTTATTGCCATTTAATGTAGATCCATCCCCAAAATTCCATGTCCACGAGGATGCCCCCCCATTCGCCAGGAGTACACCGTTTATCGAATTTGGAAGGATGGTAGGAGTACTGTTAAACTGCATTGGGGTCCATGGACATGCTGCCGTGTAGGTAAAATTACTTTGAACGGTGGTCGGTATTGCCGAAGCGGTTAATGCGACGGTGCAATTTCCTTGGTTCGAGAATGATTGCATAGTAACCGTATAACTCGGTGCTGCTGTAGCTGCTAGAACACTTATACTTTGCGTGTTGGCTCCATTGCTCCAATTATAACTTTGGAATCCTGCAGGCCCTGAAATGTTTATGTTAGGCGAGCCGAAACAATAATCTAAGTCTAAGGTTAACGGCATACAATCGGCCACCACATACGCGTATCCATAATGGCCGCTCTGTGCACAATCCTTAGTTGTGAATTCAATAGTGATGTTTTGCCCTATATATGCTTGAAGATTAACCCCAACAATGGTCCATGGAAGCCATTTTACACCGCCACACGTTTGGAAATTTTGTCCAGGTTGACCTGCGTAAACATTATATGTTCCGCAATTTCCACCGATTTGAGTCCCGTTTTGGTTTAATAAGCGCATTTGGAAAACAGGCTGTTGTGCTGGTGAATGTCCCGGATCTTGCAAAACACAAGCATATTTGTAGATAAATAATGAATTCTGTGCGGTAACATTCATGGTATAAGTTAACTGCTCTCCTTGAGCGCCGGTACTTTGGTTACCTAATCTTGCCGAACGTGTACTACCCGGGGGGATCAATTGTAATCCTCCACATGTGTTCGGGTCTATTCCGGGAGCAGAAATAATCGTATGTCTTCCATTGACTATTCCAACTGCAGAGGCAGGATTTCCATAATTCCCCGTATATCCTTGCCAATTACTAAAGTTGCCGTTACTAAAATTAGCATTGGGGCAACCCGCGTTGTTTTGAGCAAAAATCTGAGATATTCCGAAAAGCAGTACAAAGAGAAAATAATACTTCATGTGAGCACAAATTTAGCACAATTATGTGGAATTACCTCAATAAGGTTACGTGTCCTGTGAAAGCCTTACGTTCATCTCGATAGGGTGACTTAATCAAGATTTTCCATGTATATACACCTTCTTGCATCGGTTTTCCATTCAACCTTTTTCCATCCCATCCCACCAAATGGTTATGGTTTTCCCAAATTAATTCGCCCCATCGGTCGTAAATTAAACAGGTGAACTCGTAGGGATCAAAGTCGGCGGTAATCACAGGAAACCATGTTTGATTGTACTCATTTCCATCTGGAGTAAAGGTATTCGGAACGTATAAAAGTTGTGTTTCTGTTAATGTAACTACACGATTGGTGGTATCCGTACAACCATTATCCGTGTATACAATTAATGTAACCAGATAATTAGCAGTGGTTGTATTGGGGAAGAAATGAACCGGTTCAAACTCTGTTGATGTAGTTCCATCGCCAAAATCCCATGCGTAAGAACTACCACCAGCGCTTTGGTTGATCATTGAACTGGTATTTTCCAAATCAGTAATATTCATTGGGCTGGGCTCAAAATCCGCTATCGGTAACACATAACTGCATAAGTAGTCAGTAATTAAGATATCCCATTCACAGCCCAAGGCTGTCGTTAATGTTAAACCTACGTCATAGCAGCCCGGACTATTGTACGTATAAGAAATTGGTCCCGCTCCGGTTGCAGTAGCTCCGTTTCCAAAGGTCCAAACTGCCTGGGTAAAAGGTGTTCCTGTAGATGTGTTATTCAGCGTAAATGAAAATGGTGTACAATCCGCTAGTACGGGCGCATTAAACGAAGGATAGGCTGCAGGTTCAATGGTAATATTCATGTCATCCGTTCCGGTACAGCCGTTATTGTCCGTTCCAATTACGGTGTAGGTGGTATTGATCGTAGGGATAAAATAGTCGTTGTTTTGAATGCCATTATCCCAAACATAGGTACTTGCTCCTGAACCCGAAATCAAGGTGGAATCACCTTCGCAAATTGATTGATCATTTCCTGCATTCACCACTGGATTTGCCCATGTGGTTAATATCATTTGGTCAGTATCAATACATCCATTGGCATCTGTTCCCGTAACGGTATAGGTTACCACACCAACAGGTGGGGTGAAGGTCTGCCCATCAATTAATCCATTATTCCAAGAGTAATTAGCCACTCCTGCTCCGGTAATCGTTACACTGGTACCGAAACACTCACTGATGTCTGGGCCAGCATCAACAACCGCTGCAGGATGAAGTGTGATGAAAATGGAATCAGCATTTATGCAACCATTCGCATCTGTACCAACGACCGTTAGCATTATACTTGCTTGTGGAATATAAGGTGAGCCATTGGCTGTTCCCGTTTCCCAACTATAGGTTACTGCGCCCGTTGCGTTGAGTGGAATGCTAAAACCGGGGCAGATTATTGTGTCATTACCCGCAAATACAGGAGGAAGCGGATGAATTGTTACGGATTGATATAAGGTGTCTGTGCACCCCCCCACGTTGGTGGCGGCCAATCCCAGTTGAAACGTTCCAGCTTGCTGATAAGTGTGCGATGCATTTGTCGTTGTGTCATTTGCACTCCCGTCACCCCATAGCCACTCATAAGTAACCTGAGCAAGATTTGGGTCTTGTGTGTTATTTGTTGTGTTAACAACATTAAAAACACAGGCGTTGTTGAACGTGAAGTTGATCGTAGGTGGAGGCAGTACATTGATGGTTTGCGAAATGGTATCGCTACATCCAGCTTGAGTAAATACAATATGTGTAACGGTATATGTTCCTGGATTTGCATAAACATGCGTTGGGTTTTGATGCACCGCGGGGTTGCTTCCTGATAGGGTAGAAAGATCCCCAAAGTCCCAAAACCATGAGGCTGCGCCGCCGTTAGCAAGGACTACTCCATTTATGGAGGTTGGCAAGATGGTTGGGGTACTGTTAAATTGGGTAGGAGACCACGGGCAAGCTTGTGTAACAGTGAAGTTGTTATTTACAGTTGTTGGAATAGCCTGTGCTGTCAAGGCTACCGTACAATTCCCCTGATTAGAAAAGGATTGCATGGTTACAGTATAAGTAGGCAAGGCTGTGGCAACAGGTACTGAAATAGACTGCGTGTTTTGTCCCGAACTCCAGTTATAGCTTTGAAATCCTGCAGGACCAGAAATATTGATTGTGTTGGCTCCAAAACAATAATCTAAATCCAGAATTAATGGCATACAATCAGCTACTACGTAGGCATAGCCAAAATGACCTGAATAATCGCAATCTTTTGTGGTAAATTCTATCGTTACTTGCTGGCCGGTATATGCAGTAAGGTTTACCCCTACTATAGTCCATGGCAACCATTTAACACCACCGCAGGTTTGAAAATTTTGGCCCGGTTGTCCGCCATATACCGTATATTGACCACAGTTACCACCGATTTGGGTGCCGTTTTGGTCCAACAAACGCATTTGAAATACGGGTTGAGCATTAGGTGGGTGTCCCGGATCTTCCAAAACACATGCATATTTGTATATAAATAACGCATTTTGAGGGGTTACAGTCATGGTGTAACGTAATTGTTCGCCTTCTGCTCCTGTATTCGAATTTCCTAGCCGCGCAGAGGAGGTGCTTCCTAGGGGTACAATTGGTAAGCCTCCGCATGAAAACGGATCGGTTCCTGCGCCCGTCATGATCGTATGTCTACCGGCAACAATACCCATACTCGCTGCTGGATTTGCATAGTTTCCGGTATATCCTTGCCAATTCGTAAAATTACCCATGCTAAGATTAGCATTCGGACATCCAGCATTGTTCTGTGCAATTGCGTTGAATTGCGCAAAAACAAGTACAAAAAACGAATAAAATATAGGGCGCAATGAGAGCATAGTGTTTAGGTATTCAAAACTATAAATTAATTCTTAATAAAGAAAGACCAACTGCGTTACGAAATGAATAAATTTTGGTTGCTAAGATTAAAATTAAAAAGAAATGAAGTTTCCTTTAATTTAGTGTCATTTTAACACTTAAACTTTGTTGAAAAATATTAACTAGGCAACTTAAAAACTTGTTACATTTGTAGGCAAATTTTAAATTCAGTTGTATGTCAAATAAATATCAGAAGGAAATAGATGCCTTCATGGAAAATGTGAAGGCCAAGAATGGTCACGAACCAGAATTTCTTCAAGCAGTGCATGAAGTAGCGGAGGCAATCATTCCATTTACGGAGCAACACACGAAGTACAAGGATGCGAAAATTCTTGAACGGATCATTGAGCCTGAGCGAACGATTATATTCCGAGTTCCATGGTTAGATGATCATGGAAATGTGCAAGTAAATCGTGGATACCGCGTTGAATTTAACTCAGCGATTGGACCTTACAAGGGAGGCTTGCGTTTTCACCCTTCTGTGAATCTTTCGATCCTTAAGTTCTTAGGCTTCGAACAAATTTTTAAGAATTCATTAACGACACTTCCAATGGGAGGCGGTAAAGGAGGTTCTGATTTTGATCCTAAAGGAAAGTCGGACAATGAAATGATGAAGTTTTGCCAATCTTTTATGACCGAACTTTCTCGTCACATTGGTGCAGACACAGATGTGCCAGCAGGAGATATCGGCGTTGGTGGCAGAGAAATTGGCTTCATGTTCGGTCAGTACAAGCGAATTCGAAACGAATTTACAGGGGTGTTAACTGGAAAAGCAAGAAATTGGGGTGGATCATTGATTCGTCCGGAGGCTACAGGATATGGCACCGTATATTTTGCAAAAGAAATGTTAGCAACTAAAGGGGATTCTTTTAATGGAAAAACCGTGGTGGTTTCTGGTTCAGGAAATGTTGCGCAGTACGCTTGCGAGAAAGCTACTCAATTAGGAGCCAAGGTGGTAACGCTTTCAGATTCTTCAGGGTATATACATGATGCAGACGGAATCGATGCTGAAAAATTAGCCTTTGTAATGGAATTAAAGAATGTTAAGCGTGGGCGTATTGCTGAATACACGCAAGTTTATCCGAATGCAAAATTTGTTGCCGGCAAACGTCCTTGGGAAGTAAAGGCAGACATCGCGCTTCCGTGCGCAACCCAAAATGAATTGAATGGCGAAGAGGCTAAAGCACTTATTGCTAACGGTGTAATGTGTGTAGCGGAAGGAGCTAATATGCCCTCCACTCCAGAGGCTATTCTTGCATTCCAAGCAGCAAATGTGTTGTTTGCACCAGGAAAGGCATCCAATGCAGGTGGTGTGGCAACCTCCGGTCTTGAAATGTCTCAAAACTCATTGAGATTATCTTGGTCAGCCGAAGAGGTGGATCAACGTTTACATGGCATCATGGTTTCTATTCATGAAGCTTGTGTGAAATATGGCACGAAAGAAGACGGCAATGTGGACTACGTTAAGGGAGCTAATGTTGCTGGATTCGTTAAAGTAGCGGATGCCATGATTGATCAAGGTTTAGTATAATATCATTTGTTCAAAACTCTTACAACCCACCTCGGTGGGTTTTTTTATTTGTTAAATTTGCAGCGTGGAAGATAAACTAGACCAATTACATATTACGTATGATCGAACTGGATTCGACAACGAAGAATTAATCAATATTTACAAAGCGATTCTACTTCCGAGACTGATTGAAGAAAAGATGCTCATCTTACTTCGTCAAGGGAAAATTACCAAGTGGTTCTCAGGCTGGGGGCAGGAAGGGATTTCTGTAGGGTGTGCTTATGCATTGCAATCGGATGAATATATTTTACCGATGCACCGAAATTTAGGAGTGTTTACTACAAGAGAAATTCCCTTAAATCGCCTGTTTGCCCAATTCCAAGGTAAAATGTCAGGATTTACTAAAGGACGAGACCGTTCGTTTCATTTTGGTTCCAACGAGCACCATTTGGTAGGAATGATTTCTCACCTAGGACCTCAATTGGGCATTGCAGACGGCATTGCTTTAGCTCAAAAACTAAAGAAAAACAATAAAGCAACACTCGTATTTTCTGGAGACGGTGGCGCCTCAGAAGGAGATTTCCACGAGTCGTTGAATGTCGCTGCAGTTTGGGATTTACCCGTAATATTCTGCATCGAAAATAATGCGTGGGGTCTTTCAACCCCTTCCAACGAGCAATTTAAGTGCGAGCAATTTATTGATAAAGGGATTGGGTACGGCATGAATGCAATCCAAGTGGATGGCAACAATATTCTAGCAGTGATTCGGGCTATTCGAACGATTGCGGAAGAAATTCGCGTGAATCCAAAGCCCTATTTGGTGGAATTGATGTCTTTTAGAATGCGAGGTCATGAAGAAGCGTCGGGAACAAAATATTATCCAGAAGGTATTCAGGATAAATGGGCACTTAAAGATCCGGTATCAAATTTTGAGTTGTTTCTAATTCAAGAAAAGGTATTAAATGAAGCGGTTATCACACAAATAAAAGAAGGGTTTAAAGCGGATATCCAACGCTTATTTGATGATGCAAATGCTGAATCGGCCATTGTCCCTTCTTTAACACAAGAACTTTCTGATTTGTATGCTGCTAACTCGTCACAAGTCATTCCACCAACTGGGGAGTCTAAGGAAATTCGATTCATTGATGCCATACAAGAAGGCTTGAGTCAAAGCATGGAAAGACATCCCAATCTTGTCCTTATGGGACAAGACATAGCGGAGTATGGTGGGGCCTTTAAAGTGACTGAAGGATTTGTGGATAAATTCGGGAAAGACCGGGTAAGAAACACTCCATTGTGCGAGTCGGCAATCGTTGGGGCAGGATTAGGGCTGTCAATTTCTGGAATGAAAGCGATGGTGGAGATGCAGTTTGCGGATTTCGTTACCTGCGGATTTAACCAAATCATAAATAACTTAGCCAAAATTCATTGGCGGTGGGGACAACATGCCGACGTAGTAGTTAGGATGCCAACCGGAGCAGGTGCTGCGGCAGGTCCATTTCACTCTCAAAGCAATGAGGCTTGGTTTACACACACTCCAGGTTTAAAAGTTGTTTATCCTTCCAATCCGTTTGATGCCAAAGGTTTATTGAATGCTTCCATCGAAGATCCAAATCCCGTACTTTTCTTCGAGCATAAGGCCCTCTACAGAAGCGCGAAAGGAATGGTTCCCAGAGCGTACTATCAATTGGAAATCGGTAAGGCAGCTGTCGCGAGCGAAGGAATGCTAGTCAGTATCATTACTTATGGTTTTGGCGTACATTGGGCTTTGGAGTTAAAAGAGGAACGTGGTTTAGATATTGAAATCATTGACTTGAGAACCCTTTTGCCTTTAGATACTGAATGTATCTATAACTCGGTGAGAAAAACTGGAAAAGCACTGATTCTTCACGAGGATTCCTTATTTGGTGGAATTGGAGGTGAGATTTCAGCCCTGATTAATGAGCATTGTTTTGAATCCTTAGATGCGCCGGTTAGAAGAGTTGGATCCCTTGATACGCCAGTACCTTTTGCTGTAGCCTTGGAAGAGCAGTTCCTTCCTAAAAAACGCTTCGAAGAGACCTTATTGGAGTTAATGGCCTATTGATGATTTCTTGGGTGAAAGGTTAAAATAGCCTCTCGCAAAAATCGTTGGTCCATATGGGTGTATATCTCGGTGGTCGTGATTGATTCATGTCCCAACATTTCTTGAATCGCCCGTAAATTCGCCCCGCCTTCTAATAAATGCGTAGCAAAGGAATGCCGAAACGTGTGTGGCGATATATTCTTTTGTAATCCAATGGATTCAGCCAATTGTTTGATGATCGTAAAAATCATTACTCGTGTTAGACGTTTACCCCTTCGATTTAAAAACACAATCTGTTCATCACCTTTGTATATATCTAGTTTTTTACGCTGGTGATCTACATACCAAGTAATCTCTTTTTCTACCGATTTACTTATTGGAACCAAACGCTCCTTGTTGCCTTTTCCAATGACTCGCATATATCCTTCGTCGTAAAACAAATCCGATTGTTTCAGATTTACCAATTCACTGACACGAATGCCACAACTGTATAAGGTTTCTAAGATCGCGCGGTTTCGATGCCCCTCGGGTTTTGAAACGTCAATGGCCGCGATTAATGCGTCAATCTCCTCCATATCGAGTACTTCGGGGAGTTTACGCCCGATTTTTGGTTGCTCCAACAGTTCACTCGGGTCGTTTTGAATGAGTTGCTCAAGGAGTAAAAAACCGAAAAATTGATTGATTCCCGAGATAATTCTAGCCTGGGTTCTTGCGCTTAACCCCAAATCATATAGCAGTGAAACAAATTGTTTTAAGTCCTGATAGGAAATGCTTGTCGGGGAGACTTTATTCGAAATACAAAAATCACGTAATTTCATTAAGTCCTGTTGGTAGGCCAGACACGAATTCTCTGAGAGCCCTTTTTCAATTCTCAGATAGGAAATAAATTGCTTTGATAATTGATCCCAGGTCACGGTTTAGATTAATTTACACCTACATGTATTGCTGTATTTCAAAGTTACTAGAATAAGTGCATGAATGGTAAAATTCCCTTATTTTTACTGCATGAAAATCGCGATTGTTAACGGCCCAAATTTGAATCTTCTCGGTACTCGAGAACCTGAGGTTTATGGCAACCAATCCTTTGAAGAGTATTTCTCTGAATTGACCGCTGAATTTAATGGAGAACTGTGTTATTTTCAATCCAATATTGAAGGGGAATTAATTGATTTCTTGCAACAATTTAAGGGCGATGGAATTCTGCTTAATGCTGGAGGATATACACATACCAGCGTGGCGATTCGGGATTGTATCGCTGCCATTCAAACACCTGTGATCGAAGTGCACATTTCGAATGTAGCGTCTAGAGAATCGTTCCGTCATGAATCCTTATTAACTCCAGTTTGTATTGGTTTGGTGATGGGATTTGGCCTAGAAAGTTATCGCATGGCGCTTAGTTTTTTTACCACGGATTGAACCGATTCAAACATGGGGTGTACCCGATGGCAAATTAAATAGCCATGAAGTACATTTTCTTATCCATTTTCAGTTTACATCTAGTATTTAGCTCCATTGCGCAAACCGGAAAACGCAAAGTTCAACTCGTAATACTGTTCGATACGTCGAATAGTATGGATGGTCTACTTAACCAAGCGAAAGCCAAGATTTGGGCGATTGTCAATGAAGTTGCTGCGTTGACCTATCAAGGTAAATCCCCAGAGTTAGAAATTGCCATGTACGATTATGGGAATCAATCCCTGAACACAAAGGATAATTACATTCGACAACAATTGAATTTCACCAAAGATCTTGATTTAGTCTCTGAAAAACTGTTTGGATTAACAACCAATGGAGGAGATGAGTTTTGCGGTGCTGTAATTCAAAAATCATTAACTGATCTAAGTTGGTCGGCTGATAATGGCGATTTAAAATTAATTTACATTGCAGGGAATGAGCCTTTCAACCAAGGACCTATTTCCTACAAAGAGTCTTGTGCTTTGGCAAAAACGAAAGGAGTTCTTATAAGTACAATATTCTGCGGTCCTTACGATGAGGGTGTTCGTACGTTTTGGCAAGATGGCGCAACCTGTTCCGGCGGGGATTTTTTCAATATCAACAGCGATCAAGCAATAACCTACATTGCCACACCCTACGATTCCCTAATTCAAACGAATAACATAAAATTGAATGGCACCTATGTGTCTTATGGTTTTTCTGGTGCCGATAAAAAAATGAAACAATCGAAACAAGATGATAACGCAAAGACGTTAAACGAAGCCGTAATGGTGGAACGGGCGGTGGCCAAAGGAAGCACCTATTATTGGAATGGAGATTGGGATTTGGTAGATGCGGTTGCCGCCGATTCTACGGTATTAACTAAGTTGAAAGCGGAAGATAGAACGGATGAATTAAAAGGCAAAACTGATGAAGAAATAAAGGCGCTGGTTACTGAGAAAAGCAAGGAACGCGAACGTGTTCAAAAGGCAATTTCTGAATTAAATCAAAAGAGACTCACATACATTGAAGAACAATCAAAAAACAACAACACCAAACCAGATGATTTTGGAACCGCGGTTGCAAAAAGCATTCGAAAAAATGCAGTTCAACTTGGGTTTGATGAAGGACGAAAAAATGAATGATATTCGGTATATTTGAAAAAAATCTGTAAAGAATGGCGTGGCTAAAGGAAGATAAAATCAATTATGTAAACATTGGTCTTATGGGAATTACTGCGATACTATCCTTTTTATTCCCTTTTGAAACCTTCTTATTTGCCTATGCATTCTTGGGCCCCTTGCATTACCTCACCGAAATTAGTTGGTTGCATGATCGCCAATATTTTGCAAAGGGAAAATATGATTTTTTAATACTTTTTATTATTGGAGTTTTTTTATCCATTGCCGCTTTTGCCAGTGATTTCAATTATGATTGGCAAATCTACACCGCATTTGTCGAATTGAACTTATTCGACAAGTTGTTGGTTTTTGCATTGTTCGCATCTATCTTATTTGCCTTAGTTAAGCACATCGTCGTTAAATTAGTTGCTATTGCGTTTTTATTCGTTTTTGTTTCTGGTTGGTTGAGTCCTGAAAATGCGGTCGAAAATGAACAAAGTACTATGGTTTTTGCACTTACTTCTTTAGTGCCAACACTCATTCATGTCTATTTATTTACCGGTTTGTTTATGCTTTATGGAGCGTTGAAAGCACGCAGTAAATCAGGCCTATGGCAAATGGTTGGATTCGTAATTATTCCATTGTTATTAGTGTTCGTAGCTCCCGTTAACCCATCAAATCAAACCATAACGCCCTACGGTAAAAACGCGTACTATGCCAATGGGAATGGTTTTTTTATGACCAACGTATCAATAATGAATCATTTTGAGCTCATCGATGAGCAATACATGACCAATAAGCAATACATAGATTCTTTCGTGAATAAAGCAGCGTCAGGATTTCCGGTGGCAGAGCAAAAACGAATTAATGATTCCCTAAAACAATCCTTGGATAAACCTTATATTGTTGAGAACACCTCCAATTCCTACTACCAACAAGCCATTCCTCTTCGCTTTGCCCTACCAAACAGCACTAAAGATTATTTATGGAATTCTGTATTCTTTTCTACGGTTGGCTTAATGCTCATGCGTTTTATTGCCTTTGCATACCTCTATCATTATTTAAACTGGTTCAGTAAAACCGAGGTCATTCGTTGGCACAAGGTACCAAAAGTGCGTTTTATTGCCGTGATTGTTTTGTGGTTAGCCGCGGGCGGATTTTATCTCTATGATTATGGCCTAGGGTTGAGTGTCCTCTTTTTCTTAAGCTTCACCCATGTTCTGCTAGAGTTTCCATTAAATATCGTATCTATCGTAGGCATTGGAAAGGAAGCTACTCAAATTTTCAAGCATGGGTTTAAACCTGTAAAGTCGGATTCTTAGTTTTAAGTGCTTCTATAAATTGTTGTTCCTGCGCAGGGGAAATGAGTATTTCATCCCATTTGCCGTAGGTAACCACAATCCCCTTCCATGCTGTATTAATTTTTAATCCGGTATAAAACCCGTTTTGTGGTTCGATTCGACGTATTTCAGATACACGTATCCTTTTTTTAAATCCAAAAATATGACACACTAAATGTTCTCCATCAATCGTGTAAAATGTCGTTTTTAGGAATAAGTAAAAAAATGTAGCCTGTAATGCCCAAGCAACAGCCAGGAAAGTAAGTTCTGAATAATTACCGCCACCGGAGACGATTACAATACCCACAATGGGATAAAATATTGATAAGAAGCCCCAAACAAAGGGGAAGGTCCAATCTCTTTTCGATTCAAATCGAATCACCACGCAAAGAGCGGTTTGTTGCCCATGAGTTGTTCAACCTTCGCTTTAATTTCCGCCATCATATGATCATCTGAATGATGTTGTAATGCGGCATCGATTAATGTGACAATTTGATTGATTTCAAGGCCATAAACACCACGTGATGTTATTGCAGGAGTTCCAATGCGAATCCCAGAAGTTACAAACGGAGATTCCGTATCAAAAGGGACCATGTTCTTGTTTACGGTTATGTGTGCCTTTCCAAGCGCGATTTCAGCGTCTTTTCCTGTAATCCCTTTATTGCGAAGGTCAATAAGCATGCTGTGATTGTTTGTGCCACCAGATACTATATTATAACCAAGTTTCATGAGTTCACCAGCCATAATGGAGGCATTTGCCTGAACTTGACTCATATATGTAGTAAAAGAGGGATCAAGCGCTTCACCAAAGGCCACTGCTTTTGCTGCAATCACATGCTCTAAGGGCCCACCTTGAATTCCTGGAAAGACGGCGGCATCAAGTAGGGCAGCCATGGATTTTGGATTTCCGTTATTCCATTTTAAACCGAACGGGTTATCGAAATTATGTCGCAACATAATGATACCACCGCGTGGGCCACGAAGGGTTTTGTGGGTAGTTGACGTAACGATATGACAATATTCCAAGGGGTCGTTCAATAACTTAGTCGCGATTAAACCCGCTGGGTGAGAAATATCCGCAAGAACAAGGGCGCCTATGGTATCTGCTACCTCACGAATGCGTTTGTAATCCCAATCTCTGGTATAGGCAGAGGCTCCGCAGATGATCATTTTTGGTCGTTCCCGCATGGCGGTTTCCTCCAACGATTGGTAATCAATTAACCCTGTCTCCCTGGATACCCCGTAGAAAAAGGGCTGATAAAGTTTCCCGGAAAAATTCACCGGAGAACCGTGTGTTAGATGTCCTCCATGGGATAAGTCGAATCCTAGAATTTTATCTCCGGGAGATAAACAAGCTAAAAATACTGCAGCGTTCGCTTGTGCACCAGAATGCGGTTGTACGTTTGCCCAGGTGGCACCGAACAGTTGACATAAGCGATCGATGGCTAATTGCTCTACTTGATCTACAATTTCACATCCTCCATAGTAGCGCTTTCCGGGTAGCCCTTCCGCATACTTATTCGTGAGGACACTTCCCATGGCTTGCATTACTTGGTCGCTTACATAGTTTTCACTCGCAATTAATTCAATTCCTATGGTTTGGCGAACTCGTTCCGCTTCAATTAAGTTAAATACTGTTGTGTCCATCTGTTGAATATTCTTCATGTGCTATGATGCTTTTAATGCCTTGCATAAGCGAGGTGCTTGGTTTGAATCCTATAAGACTAAACAATTTATCTGAACTTCCAATGCGTCTTTCTACTTCGTAATCATAGCGCTTTTTGGGAGCGTCTACATACGTGATGTTGGAGGAAGAAGCAGTTTGATTGATGATGATTTCAGCAAGGCGACTAATGGTCCATTCTTCTTCATTCGCAATATTCACAATGTGAAACCCTGAGGTTTCCAGCAAGCGAATACAGGACTCAATTACGTCCTCAATGTATGTAAAGTCGCGGGTTTGTCGGCCATCGCCAAATACAGTCAGTGGAAGATTCACCCCTGCTTGTTCCAAAAACCTGGGAATTACCATTCTGTTGTCTTGACGTTCTCCGTATACATTAAAAAATCGGAGTGCTACGGTATTAACTCCTTTTTCCTCAAAATGGCTTGCTAAATAGATTTCATTGTATCGTTTTGCCATGGCATAAGAAGTTCTTGGGTCCACCAATACTTCTTCACTCAACGATGTTTTTTCTATGGCAGAATGGCTATAAATACCACTGGTAGATGCATACAAAAGTTGTTTAACCTTGTGTTTATGAACCCCTTCTATCACATTACGTGTACCAATCACCTCAACATCCATGGTTTCCACTGGATAGTCGGCTACAACGTCTACTCCTAATACTGCGGCAAAATGATACACCACATCGATGCCTTGCATCGCATGAATAACCAGCTCTTTGTCGCGAACATCTCCTTCAATAAAGGTGATTTGTGGTTGAATATAGTCGGGAATTTTATTTCCGCGCAACAGGTTGTCGATTACCGTAACGGAATGCTTATCTTTTACTAATCGTTCCACCAAGTGGCTGCCAATAAATCCCGCTCCTCCGGTAACTAACACATTCATATCAGCACATTTTTAACAAATATCTAAAATTTATCTTGATTATTAAAGGTATCGCTTAATCGAATGAAATTGGTGTGTTATTTCTCCCAATTCTTCATTCCAGATGTTTCCGTTTTTAAGGGAGTCCAAGCGCACCCTTCCTGAGGCGTGGTAGATTTGTTCCTCTGCCACATACAATCCCACGTGAGTTACTTTTCCGGAAGTATTTTGGTAAAAAAATAAATCGGATTTTTGCGCCTCATCCAATTCAATTTGAAGCCCTTCTTGCTGTTGTTGTGCTGCATCCCTCGGAAGGTTTATTCCCAGAATTCGATAATATAGTTGTGTCAATCCCGAGCAATCAATGCCAAAAGATGTTTTTCCTCCCCACAGATAAGGAACATTTAAAAAGGACGAGCTAAAGGATTCAGCATTCAATTCGCCTTCACGGTTTTCTCGTTGAAAAGCGTATTTTCCTATGTTGAAATCGGTATGATCCCCAATAAAACTTCCAGCCGGAGTCATTTGTAAGCCCCAAGGTGTTTCTATCGTGCCAGACAATCCTGTTTGTATGTGGCGTTCATCGTGCCATTTTCTTAGTTCTTTCTCGGAGATTCCAATCAGATGGCGACGATCTACATACCCCGTGTATCCGTCAGTAAGTGTAGTGATTTCAATCCAATGTGCTTTTTGATCACGAACCTCAACGGTTTCACCAAAGGTTAATTGAGTTACCATTTCAGTGCAATCCGAGGGTTCTTTTCTCACGGCACATACCGGAGCATGACAAAAGCCGTATTGTTGTTGTGGCAAAAGTAACTGCATTTTGTATAATTCTGACACAAAGTTAACCAAGGGCTTGAATTATCGTTAATTTTGTTTGAATGAAAAACATGGAAAAGTTAATTCTGGTAACGAACGATGACAGTGTCAATGCAAAAGGAATTCAGTCTTTGGTTAAGATTGCCTCAACATTGGGTCGGGTAGTAGTGGTTGCCCCAGACAAACCTCAATCCGGGATGGGACATGCCATTACCTTAAGTGATCCTATTCGATTAAATCGGGTATGGATGTTTGGAGATATTGAAGCCTATTCTTCGTCCGGAACCCCTGTAGATTGCGTTAAATTAGCGATTTACGAAGTGTTGGAGCGGAAGCCAGACTTAGTGCTTTCGGGAATTAATCACGGGGAGAATTCCTCAACCAACGTCCTGTATTCAGGTACGATGTCTGCAGCCATAGAAGGCGCCATGGAAGGCCTACCATCCATCGGATTTTCACTTTCTGATTTTAGTTCGGAGGCGGATTTCATGCAATATGAAGCTTATGTGAGCAGAATTATCAGCAAAGCCTTGGAAGAGGATTTTCCAAAATTCACGTGTTTAAACGTAAATATCCCAAATTTGCCTTCCTCTGATATAGCGGGGATAAAAGTATGCACGCAAGCACATGCGTTTTGGGCGGATCGTTTTGACAAACGAGAGGATCAGTTTGGTCGGCCATACTATTGGCTAACGGGTGAATTTGGTGAGGTTAATCCACGGGAAGATTCTGATTTACATGCCTTAAACAGCGGCTATATTTCTATTGTACCTACGCAATTTGACCTTACAAACTATAAAATATTGGATGAAATAAAAAATTGGTACACATGAAAATAAATCGAGCGTTACTTTCTGGATATGGAATCGGGGTTCTTTCTCCGTTAATTATGATACCCTTGGTACTTTTCATTCTTTCCTTGGTATATTCCTACGACTTTAGGTTCTTTTGGAATCAGTTTACCGGGAATACACTGTATACAAGTAAGTATCTTTCTTTGGCTTGTATACCGAATTTAATTTGGTTTTATCTCTTTCTAAATCGAGAACATTATTCAATCGCTCGAGGGATTATTCTTGCTACGCTCACCTTAGTTCCATTTGCTATTTATGCCAACTTCTTTTAATGTCGGATAAAAAGATTTTTATCATTTGTGGGGAAGCCTCTGGCGATTTACATGCGGCAAATCTGGTTAGATCCCTTAAGGCGATATCGCCAAATCTTCAGGTGAGAGGTTGGGGAGGGGATCGTTTGATTGCTGAGAATATTCAAGTATTAAAGCACATTCGAGAACTTTCATTTATGGGCTTTCTAGAGGTGTTATTAAATATAGTGACCATCTTAAAAAACTTCAGAACCTGTAAAGCACATATTTCGTCATTTAATCCAGAGGTGCTTATTCTAGTGGATTTCCCTGGGTTTAATTTACGCATGGCTGAATGGGCTAAAAAGAAAGGAATTAAAGTGATTTATTATATTTCACCCCAACTGTGGGCATGGAAGCAAGGACGAATCAAGAAAATTCAGGCGTATGTGGATGAACTATACTGTATTCTACCATTCGAGAAAGCGTTTTATGAAAAATTTAATGTTTCGGTGAAGTATTATGGTCATCCATTGTTAGATGAGATTTTAAATTTTAAAACGCTGCGCAAGGAACCATTACTTCATGAAAAACCTGTTCTCGCCTTGTTGCCAGGTAGTCGTATGCAGGAGGTGAAACGAAAATTACCCATCATGCTGGAGGCCGCCAAATCCTTCCCAGAATACGAAGTTTTGGTGGCCTGTTCCTCTCAGATTCCAGAGGCATTTTATCATTCTTTTAATGCATCCAATGTTCGCTTTCTATTCGGTAAAACTTATGATATTTTGAATGTAGCGTCAATTGCTTATGTTACCTCAGGAACAGCTACCTTAGAAACGGCTCTTTTTAATGTGCCACAAGTGGTTTGCTATAAAAGCAGCGGTATATCTTTTTGGATTGCAAAACGCGTCGTAAAGATCAATTATATTTCGTTGGTTAATTTAATGTTAGACCGTAAATTGGTGGAGGAGTTAATTCAAGGAGATTGCACTTCTGAAAAACTAGTATCATCTATGAAAAAACTTGTGGTTAATAGCGAAACTCGAAATCAAATCATTGCCGGCTACGGAGAGCTTTTGAATTTACTGGGTGGGGAGGGTGCGAGTGATCGGATAGCAGAATCTATGCATGAAACATTTTTGAAGGAAATCAAGTAAGACAATTCATGTTACTTAAATTTCTAATGGCACTCTTAGTTGGGTTAGGTGTATTTTTTGCCCAAGCACAATCCATGCGCATTGGACTTTTTCCAAACCAAAAATTCACGAAAATCAAATTCGCCAATGCACTCGACTCCTATTTCATCCTTGCGGATACTACCTTTATTGGTGTAATGGATCATTTTTCATTCTGTGAGATTTCGAAAGGCACGAACGGTACGATGGATGTGGTATTTCAAGGAACAAAAACAATCGGTGTAAAAGAGGTGAAGATCATCGCTTCACAACGTGAAAAATCCTTGGAGATTTCCGGACTCTCACCGGGGATGAAAGCGCGAGCATTTGAAGGAGATTTCCTTGTTCGTTCGGTTAATGGCATCTTGTTGATGGTAAATCTAGTGGATTTAGAGACCTATTTAGAGGGGGTTGTGGAATCCGAGGCAGGTACGGGTCAAAAACTTGAATACTACAAAGTACAGGCGATTATTTCGAGAACGTTTGCTATGAAATCCAAACAGAAACATGTAAAGGAAGGCTTTGATTTGTGCAATCAGGTGCATTGTCAAGCATATTTACACAAACGAAATGGCGCCCCCATCATTGATTCTGCCATTAAAGCGACTCGAGGTCAGATCATGATACAACAAGACTCTTCATTCGCTCCAACTTTTTTTAGTGCAAATTGCGGGGGTCAAACATGCGAACCAAGTCATGTTTGGAATGCTTCTATCAGCGGGCTTTCTTCCTTTTGTGATACCTTTTGTATCTATACAAAGCAGGCTACTTGGACCAAACAGCTTCCGCTTTCACAATGGAAAAGTTATTTGGTAGAAAAGTATCAATATCCAATAGACGATTCGATCAGTGCTGCACTGATGTTAAACTGGACGAGCAATACCCGGCCAGCATTCTTGTTTCATCCGGGTTATGGTATCCCAATGAGGGATATACGGGAACACTTTAATTTGAAGTCAGCATTTTTTTCCGTAAGTTCAGATGGAACGATGGTCACCTTGTCTGGAAAGGGTTACGGTCATGGAGTGGGCTTATGCCAAGAAGGGGCTATGAAAATGGCGAGGTTATCCTATTCGTATAACCAAATTTTCGGATTTTACTTTCCGTCTTATCATTTGTCGCTTATTGCTTCGGATTACCTTTTGGAATAATAACAAAAATCTCCTCGTCTTTTTGCTTAAAGTACTTGGTCGATCGCGCATAGTGCTCGAGATACTGAGTTTTTTTTAAACGTTTCAAGGTGGCTCTACTTTCAATGACTTTTTGATGCATGAGCATGTTTTGTTCGGTTAATGCACTTCTTTTTCTTAAGTTGCTAACCATCGAAAAGACATCCATGTCATCTAAAAACAAGAGATAACTCACAAATAGGAATGAGGTAATGATGTACTTGTTTTTTAGGTATTTAGGTATTTTCACCTCATAAAAATACACAATCATTAAAAATGCCACTCGTTGGAATGGCATTTTTTATTAATGTGACAATGTTAACAGCAATCCTTATTCTTGACAACTATTAAATGACTTCCTGTAAAATGTTGCAAATTCAGTGTCATCAATCAAAAACGGTTCAACAATGGAAAGCAACTTACAAGCTTCTTTCGGATTTTGATTGTCCCTGGTTTTCATGAGTTCAGCCACTTTCATCGCGCCTAATTTTAATACTTTAAGATCTACGTTAGAAAGGATGATTTCATTCCCTTGATCATCTTTATATTTAGAACCATATGCTGTTTTCTCATCTAGGTTGACAAATTTTTTCAATTTTTGTATTTCTGTTGTCCAAAGTAGGGTAGACCCTTTGGTATCTTTTTTTTGATATTTGAAACAACCTTGAAACAAGCTTGCACACACTGGAGCTGCACTCGCTTGTGTATAAAAGTCAATGTACTCTACCAATTGATCATAACTGTCTGGGTTAGCTTTTGGGTCAGCATCACAATGAACCGCAATGTTTTCGTTAAACAAGTATTGTTGGAGTTCATCCAAAAAACGCTGGTGTTCGTCATCCCCAATTACTCCGTTTTTATCAAGTTCCTTTGCGGCAGCAAATGCAGAAATACAATCTTCCATGGCGGTTTCAAATCGTGATTCAGGATTACCTGTTTTAATTACCCCTAAATATCCTTTGGCAAGAAATAGGTTTGGTGTTGGATCATTGACGTACTTTGGTTTAACCACATATTCGGATGATTTTTCAACAAGTTTAACATAATTTGGTGTCGGTTTTTGTGCATAAAGTGCTGCGAGTTCGGGAAAAAGACTTCGTACCGATATAAAATCCTCAATTTCACCACTTACTTCATTTTCATCTTCACCGGAAATTGCAAGAACCGTCAATGCGATGCTGTAATTACCTAGTTTACTAAATGAAATTTTGATTTTTTCTCCAGTTAATGTTGTGCCTTTTACTACGTCCCATCCTTTTCCGGGCTCAGACATTCCGTTTATGGTCCAAGTGTATGTTTTTTTGCCCTCTAGCGCTGTTTTAAGAGTGCTCTTAATTTCAACCGTATTTTCTGGTTTGATTTCACCGTTCAAGGCAGGCTCTACCAATCTTTTGTTGGCTGAAAATGTGATGTCTTGTGCCAGAAAGAGTTTAGAGGCAACAAGTAGCGTGAATAAAAGTGGATATTTCATACAATAATAGTTTCTAAGATGTTCCCAAATTTTATGCCGAAAATACAATTTAATTGTGACTTTTCATGAGTAGATTTAAGATTTCAATAGCAGCCTCGGAAAGTTTGGTGCCTGGACCATAGATTCCAAAGACCCCTGCATCGAATAAGTAGTCGTAGTCATTTTTAGGAATTACCCCACCAACCACAACTATGATGTCTTTTCTCCCTTGTTCCGCTAATGAATTAATTAATGAAGGTACAAGTGTTTTATGACCTGCCGCCAACGATGAAACACCTACGATATGAACATCATTTTCAATGGCTTGTTTAGCAACCTCCTGAGGTGTTTGAAAAAGTGGACCCATATCCACATCAAAGCCAATATCTGCAAAGGCTGTGGCTATGATTTTAGCACCTCGGTCATGACCGTCTTGCCCCATCTTAGCAACGAGTATTCTAGGGCGCCTGCCTTCTAGGGTTGAAAAAGACTCACAACGCATTTGTGCATCTTTAAATGTGGGATCGTTCATAGCAATGGATTTATATACGCCGGATATTGTTTTTATGTGCGCCTCGTATCTTCCGAAAACACGCTCAAGAGCCAGTGATATTTCTCCCAAGGTACATCGAGCAATGGCGCATTCAATAGCGATTTCCAACAGATTCTCAGACGTCACAGCCGCGGCTTCTAATTGTTTTAACAGCGCGGAAGCCCGGGTATTGTCACGGCTGATTTTTAATTGGTGTAGTTGTTCGATTTGTTGCAAGCGTACTTTACTATTATCTACTTCTAATAGATCAATTTCCGTTTCTTCCGAGGATTGAAAGCGGTTTACTCCAACGATAATTTCTTGTTCTGCATCAATATTCGCTTGTTTTAGCGCTGCCGCTTCTTCGATTTTTAGTTTAGGAATGCCCTTGGAAATAGCCATAGACATACCGCCAATTTGCTCAATTTCCCCCATCAACGAACGCGCCTCGGCAATAAGCTGATCCGTTAGGTATTCAATGTATTGACTCCCTCCAAAGGGATCTATGAACTGTGTTACTCCGGATTCTAAAGCGATAAACAATTGGGTATTCCGTGCAATGCGCGCTGAAAAATCGGTAGGCAGCGCAATGGCTTCATCCAATGAATTGGTATGCAGGGATTGAGTTCCTCCAAACACAGCTGCATATGCTTCAATCGTAGTACGAGTGACGTTATTAAAGGGGTCTTGCTCGGTTAAGGACCACCCTGAAGTTTGACAATGTGCTCTGAGAATCTTAGACTTTTCGTTCTTAGGTTTAAAGTCCGAAACGATTTCTGCCCAAAGTTCTCTTCCAGCGCGCAGCTTAGCCACTTCAATCGGAAAATTCATACCAATCGCCCAGAAAAAACTCAGTCTTGGGGCAAATTCGTCAATGTTTAACCCCGCTTTAATTCCCGTTCGTATATATTCTAAGCCGTCTGCTAAGGTAAAGGCTAATTCTTGCGCTGCGGTTGCGCCCGCCTCGTGCATGTGATACCCAGAGATTGAAATGCTATTGAACTTAGGCATGTTCGTGGAGGTATACTTGAATATATCCGCAATAATGCGCATGGAGGGTTCGGGTGGGTAGATATAGGTATTTCTAACCATAAATTCTTTGAGAATATCGTTTTGGATTGTCCCCGAAAGTTCGGATATCGCTACGCCTTGTTCTATGGATGCTCCGATGTAAAATGCAAGAATCGGAATTACAGCCCCGTTCATGGTCATAGACACAGACATTTCGTTCAGTGGGATACCATCGAATAGCCGTTTCATGTCCTCGATCGAATCAATAGCAACCCCCGCTTTACCCACGTCGCCAGTTACCCTTGGGTGATCGGAATCATACCCCCGGTGAGTGGGTAGATCAAAGGCGACAGACAATCCCTTTTGCCCCGCTGCAAGATTTTTTCTATAGAAAGCATTGGATTCTTCAGCCGTCGAAAATCCTGCGTACTGACGTATCGTCCAAGGTCGGATCGTATACATGGAAGCGTAAGGACCTCGTCTAAAGGGTGCAAGACCTGCCTGTTGATGTTGAATTTCTATGGCAGGTGGAACATCTGGGATCTCAATTCCATCAATGAGGTTAACCGCGGTGCCGCTTGCTGCTGAATTCGTTAAATAGTGGATCCAATTCGACATGTTAGTTCGTTTCAAAAAATAAATAAGGAAGTCCAAATGCACCGATCTGCTGAGCCTTACTCTTGCGGTTCTCACCTTTGGTGTACAGATCATTTATTCCAATGAATCGGTCGCTTTGATTATTTATTCTTTGGATTCTGCAGGCGATGGTTGCCTCTACGGATTTTTTTAAACGGTCTTCAAACGCATCCGGCCATGCCAGTGCATCCCAAACCTTGTTGCATAGTTGATGTACCAAGTGCGTTGCGATATGGCTGCCCTTGATAAGCCCATGAAACCAATCTAAATGAGCTTCTTCCTTTAATAGGTGACCAATATTTACGGCCATTCTACGTGACAGTGCTGTGGAATTTGCTGTGAACATGGCATCATACGGGGGAATGCAGAGTTGATTTACTCCGGCCACTAGCGCGCAGAGGGCTTCTGAAGATTGCCGTATCTGATTCGTGTGTAATTCTTCATGGGATTTATTTCTCCAACCAAGCCTCGCTCTGAGGGTGATGTTTAAATCCATTCGATTGTGCTTCGTTAACAATGCTTCACACAGCCAGTGGAAAGCAGTAATTTTTGCCGCCTCAATCATAAAATTCTCCCCAACCCCCAATTCAATCACAAGGGGCGCGTTTTTCGGAAGAACGCTTAATTGCTGGACGAGTTGTTGGCAAACAAATGAAAGTTCTTGCCATGCATTTGAACCGATCGCATTCATTGAAAAGCCATCAATACGTTGCACAGTATCGGTCCTGTGGCCCATAAACTCTACCGTGAAATTCTTAGGATTGTTTTCGCCGATCCAATGATTGATTATTAAGAGTTCCTCCGGATTTGAAATGATTATACGGGTTTGTATGTATTCAAACATCACCCCCTTGAAAAGTTCATGGAGGTCTGGAAGGATATCCCAACACAGGATTAATCCTTGAGTCCCTTGATTCAAATCTTGTAAGATTTCTCGGTTGCTTTCTACAGAATCGATGACCTTATAAAAACTAAAAAAGGTCAAATCAGCATGATACTTCAATGAAAAATCAAAGGAAGGTAGGGGCGTGTTGTTATCGGTGAACTCCCAGCGCAAATCTTCAATTTCTGAGTGAAACGTACGTAATTCGCTTGATTTAAGTTCCTTTTTCAGTTGATTAACCCATTCTTCTTGTAGTGACATAGTTGAAATCTTGACCCAAAGATACCATTCTTAGACATTTTATTGGAAACAAAAGATGGAAAGAAATCCCTATCTTTGTTATCCCTAATGAGATCTTACCTACTAATTGGTTCTGTGATTTGGTGCTTTACCGCATGTTCGTTATCGGCTAAACAGGAGAAATCCTTAAACCGAGCAATCATTCAATATCAAAATGCATACAATAAGGAATTAACAATTCTTGAGGTATCGCAAACGCATCCGTGTATTATT
>Ga0247843_1003681_pt1 | contig 24475 bp, 21 predicted proteins | sample LaCruzMarch2017__FD_192420 | JGI IMG/M metagenome (GOLD analysis project Ga0247843, IMG submission 192420) | Freshwater microbial communities from meromictic Lake La Cruz, Castile-La Mancha, Spain - LaCruzMarch2017_8m | ecosystem: Environmental > Aquatic > Freshwater > Lake | place: Spain...
CCTTCAGGGACAGTGGCAGGCTCAATCCAACCAAGGACGACGACGGGCAGCTTAGCTTCATTCTATCAAGACTATTCAGAGCTTTCAGAAACGAAGATCCAAACGAAGTGCAACAGAAAGCGGTCCCACCCTGCGTCGTCCTCGCAATAGCCCGTCTCAACCAATCAGAGACCCAATTAGCAGTGGGGCAGTTGACAAGGCTTGGTTTCTTTTTGCAATGAGATCAAGAGAGTATTTGAAGGTGATGAAAGCAGAAGAGGGAAGGACGAAGATATTAGCACTACGAAATTTGAGATTTATACGAGACGGTAAAGTCATGAGCCACGACGATTTAGAATTGGAGCAAGCAGACTGCCTAGCCCTAGCCGTCACTTTTTGAGATGCAGAAGAAGGAAGACAAGAACGACACAGTACACCACAAGGCAACACGAGACCAGACGATGTGCCCAATCCAAGCAGGCGCAGAACTCGTGCGCTGAATTAGAAGCTACCCGAACACAGACGACGACACCCCCATCTCGGCATTGCTGATAGGGTCACAAATCACACATGTCACCGGGAAGCAAGTAGCGAATGTATTAAAAGACACAGTGAGAGCAATAGGCAAGGACGTGCTGAACATCAAGGCCGATGAGGTGGGAACTCACTCACTACGATCAGCAGCCGCCATGGCCATGTTTCTCGGAGGACTACCAGTGTACCTGATTATGCTGATGGGCCGTTAGTCTAGCGACGCATTCCTACGTTACATCCGCAAGCAAGTGGAACAGTTCAGTCACGACGTCTCAAACAAGATGATTGAGAATATGTTCCACCGATACATCCCGACACTGGAAACGACGACTATCAGAGACCCAAGGCATCGCAACAACCCCAACAATGCCGAGACGCGAAGGAATGTTGGTGGCAATGCGACTCTTCAAGCTAGGCTTCCTGCGTTCTCTCAATTCACCTAACGATTGTCTACTTCAGACGAACGTTAGCTGACAAGGGACGACATAGTGAAGATGCTAAGAAGATTGAAAGTGGTAGAAGCATCTTGTTAGGGTTAGGTTCCTAACCCTAATTTGTTTTGCCGACAGGAGTCGAGCAAGGGGTTGAATCATTATTAGAACATGATTCCATACCCAACTGCTGACTGATATCTTGTCTTACATATTATATATCTATATCTGTATCTGTATATTGATACTCGACGGATGCACGACAAGCTCAAGCCTCTGGTTTCAATGTCCCATTGCATCCTTATGACTCTCAACCATAGACTACCATAGATGGGTGCTCAAACACTTCTAATACATATAATATTGAAGTGCAGTCCACTCTAAAGTGGTTCCCTGCCTCAACCATGTCATATTGATCTCATAAGTGTTCCTAGCTGTAAATCATGGGGCTTATTAACATGCTGTAATAGAGTTTAGCTGTAACCATATGACCACTAACCACATACAAAGTATGTCACTCATCTTCAATATGTATAGACTGGATGTGATATGAGTATCAAGAGGGTGAGGGGCATCTATCACTACATACAACAGCTATGTCCAAGTGTAACTCCAACCACCAGCCTCTGTGAATTGCCCTAGACTTACCTACGAAGTACGCAATTACTTCATCGAGGGATGAGTTCCTACGACAATCAACTGCCTACCTACACAAACGTCAGTAAATGCTGGTGCATCGAGCATGCTCCTACAACCGCATTTGGCCGTTCTGCTGCTGACGCGGGGACGTGGAATGACGACGACGATGATGAAGAAGAAAGACGATGATGGTGGTCTACGTGATGTCCTCTGCCTTGCAGATCAGGTGTCGGCTAGTCTCACGTCGCTAAGCGGTGGTATCGGGTCGAGACGGAGAAAAAGGGTGAACCTTGGGTTAGGGCGGTACTCTACTGCGGATCTCAGAACTGCTGTGGCACCAATGATCCGTGCCCTTGAGGGACTTGACGCCGCATCCATGTTATCTCTAACACCTGCTGATGTGGCCGACAATCATGCCATCCTCGAACCGTCGCAGAATCTACATGTCTTACCAATACACGACCAAATTACCCCTCCTCCATCTGAACGTCATTGCAAACGTCCGAATGTTGTACGATATTTGCACGTTAAGGAGGTACCAGACAAGTATACCATAGGGATATTTGTCTTTCCTCCAAATTGTCAGATGCCGTTGCATGATCATCCCAACATGATAGTGCTAAGTCGTGTTCTTTATGGAGAGTTCAACGTAACGAGTTATGACGTTGTCGCGACACAAAACGATGATGTTGATAACGACGACGAGAAAGTTGTGCGCAAGGATGCAAATTCTACATCCATCATCGATAGGATGAAGGGATACATATTTGGCGACACGGGAGGAGGAGGAGTGAATGTCTTACGTGTGAGCCCAAAGTTGAATCATATGCCATTCGTTATCACAGCACCGAACGTGACATGCCTCTACCCGCACGAGGGGAACTGTCATGCCTTTCAGGCAGGACCGCAAGGCGCCGCCATTTTGGATGTGTTTTTCCCACCATATGACGACGAGGACGATCGGGATTGTACCTACTACAGGAGTCCGAGTATTAGTTATAATGATCACGATGATAGTGACGGTGAACAACGACGGCCCATCCTTACACTCACGCCCATTGATCAACCCGATGATTTCAGTTGCCTTGAGGGTTCATATGGTCGTTTCGGTCAGTATGCGACGAAATGAGAGTTATATTATTAGATGTATTTAAGTAACGGTGATGTTAGTGTAGTTTTCTCAGTTACGCACTTTCTACCTCTATTCTTTTTGTCAATGCATCCCTTGCAATTGTGAATTTCTTCGTGGAGACATCCAGTGCTCTCCACCAATAGTCAGGCAATGTCACCTTCACCTTTTCTCCATTATCAGAATTATTTGCAGCCATTCTACAATCAACGACATCATCTTTCAACGCGCCAACATTTTGCACTACTCCTACGACTGCAGCAAGCGAGATGGCTGCACATGATAGTACAATTGCAGAATGACGTAGTGCCTCTCCCGTCTCATCTAGGGCTGCATCATTAAGTATTTGAAATGCCGTGAGAATAATACCCTCACTCTGATTAGGTTGCATCAACCATTTTTCATTATTGTGACGTTGCTGTTCATGTAATATATTATCATCCCTCTTGCGTCGTCCAACACCAAATCCTAGCGTTTCCATTATCACTAGCACACATCGATGCGGATGACATACGGAAGTGTCAAATCTAATCATACGTAACACGTGCTGCTCAACGGATACCAAATTTTCTTTTGTTTTCCAATACTTTTCATCAAGTGGTGGTGGACGTGCTGATTCAATGATGGTTACTATTTGCTTCGACTTGATATCATGCGTCGTCATATTAACATCGTCGTCACTGACATTGTCATTTTCATCGACATTCAACATGTGTGACAGGTTAATGACGTCCCGTATCCGTCGGATCTCCTCCTCCATCTTACATCCCAGAAGGATACAAGCTGATGCCACATTGCTGAGGTGAGATTCGATTGCCTTTCGACATTTCCTCCGATTGTTCGAATTAGACGTCGGTTTCGCCGCTGTTGGTAAACATGACGTCGTTGTAGAAGCAGAGACCACGACATGGCGGCAAAATTCACGGACGTAGCGATGAAATAGAACGATTCCAGTAAATCTAGATTCCGATCCTAATTCCAATACGATCGACGCGATGTGCATTTTGCATAGCCGACGACGTATAATAATTTCGTACAATGTTGGGTCGATCTTGGCTTCGTTCGTGACAGTTGATGGAGACTCGACGGTATTATTGGTGTATTCAGTTTTGGAGCAAGCCCGACGATGACGACGCCATGGTGGAGATAGGTCGTCATTCCTCTTGGTATCATCATCTTCTACATCAAGAAGTGGGGCTCTCAGATCCATGGAAGCTGTACGTCCTGCTTGACAGCTCGGACGAAAACATTATTTCCTCGCGTATCCTAAATACGATGCGGGAAGGTTGGCGCCTCAGCCTCGAAATAAACTAGTCTTGACACCATGGCCAACGATCTCCCACCCAACGTCCGGATACTAGTCGTCCTTGCGAGAACATTGTACGAAACAACCTTCATCGAGTCGACGGGCACTCGCTTACAACATCTTCCCGAGGTATGTGCCACAGCGCCCGGTAGAGTCAATCTCATTGGCGAACACACCGACTACACTGGTGGATTTGTTTTGCCACTTGCCATTGGGTTCAGTACCGTCTGCTACGGACGCGGCGGCATCGTAAAGTCAAATTATTCAGGTGGTGCGGGTACAAAATGTCGCATCATATCGACCTCGGGTGACTTGTCGATTGTGGAATTTACTGCCAGCCCCACGTCGACGCCAGCAACTGGAGCAGATCGATGGGCCAACTACGTACAGGGTGTCGTATTGCAATATCTGCCAGACCTGCAGAGCGATGAGACATTCGTGTTTGACATGGCCATCGCGGGAGATGTCCCACCGGGCTCTGGACTGTCATCATCTGCCTCACTTGAGGTTGCGACAGCGGCATTCTTGGAATACATTATGGAGACCAAGAAAGCGGACATGGCATATTCTTCGTACATGGGCGAGATGACAAAGGACGTTATGGCGAAGGAACGTGCGGTACGATGTCAGCGGGCCGAAAATGTCTTTTGCAACGTTCCATGTGGGATTATGGATCAGTTCGTTAGTAGCGCTGGTAGTAAAGGAAACTTGTTATTGATCGACTGTCGTAGTTTGGATGTTCGAAAGGTATCCCCTCCAGAGGAAGCAGCCGATAATAATATGCCTGTTTTGGTGATTGCAAATTCCAACGTCAAGCATGATTTAGGCGCGGGCGAGTATCCGATTCGGGTGCAGCAGTGCAAGGAGGCGACTGAGGCTCTATCGAGTGTAAATCCTCTTATCAAATCGTTACGAGATGCATCAATGGATGACATTGACGCTGCCACCTTATCGGGGAAACTGTCAGGGGTATTACTGAAAAGGGCAAAGCACGTTGTGTCAGAAAATGCCAGGACAGTTGAGGCAGCTGATGCATGGGAAAAGGGTGACTGGGAGGTGATAGGGAGACTCATGAATGAGTCACACTCCAGCATGAAGGACGATTACGAGACTTCATGCGAGGAGATTGACATTCTACAAGAATTGGCAAAGAACTTTGATGGTGTGTATGGCTCACGTTTGACGGGTGGTGGATTCGGGGGCTGCACGGTGACTCTCGTGAAGAAAAACAAAGCAAGAGAATTGATGTATCACTTGAGACGAGAGTATAAGGAGAAGTATGATATTATACCCTCTATCTTCGAGACGACGCCCGGCGATGGTGCTAGTGCAATAATCTTGTAAAGACAGCGTTGAGAAGCTGTGAGAGGCATCATAGCGGATTTGAATAATACAGAACGACCACATAATAATTGCAAAGTTGTTCACAAATTTTTAACATATGATGATTGGAATGTTGTGTGGAATGCTGGATGGTGGAGACTTGACAGTCTTGCTGGTCGGGCTCTAGGTCGCCTCTCAAAAGATCATCACATTAAGTTTCATTTTGGCGGGTTCAATCGGTGCACAGACAGATTACTCACATATTATCCTACATGATGTTGTCGCAACAATCCTTAATGCAATGTCGAAGAATCATCTCATCGAAGGGCGTCAGCGTCCTACCGTCATCGGCTACGATACAACCACTGTTTCTTCGAGGGCATCATGATCATCATAGCAGGAAATGGTGCAAAGATCAATCCTTTAAATGTTCATCGACATGGAGCTGGTCGAAGCAGCCATCATCATCTTCTAACGACAATCCGAGCAGCAGCAACGACGAACGCGGCAGTGGTGGCAACCCCCCACCATCGATCCAACAGTCTATTCTCTCACAATGCTCCGCCCTGCACTCGTCAATCATGCCGCTCAATTCTACACTCCGTGGTCCGTTAACGAAGGGCTCTGACCGTGGCACATCGTTACCCTTCGTTCTACTAGTTGGTAATCATTCGTCGGGAAAAAGCTCATTCATCAACTACGTATTAGGCCGGCAAGTCCAAACTGCCGGTGTTGCACCTACCGACGATTGTTTCACTGTCATAGCGCCAGGTCCCAAGGATGTTGATCAGGATGGACCAGCACTCGTGGGTGATCCAGACATTGGCTTTGAGGGACTACGTCAATTTGGGCCAACATTGATCCATCACACGCAACTCAAGGTACGTGCAGGGATTAATAATGAGGACTTTATGCTGATCGATTCACCAGGCATGATTGACAGTCCTGCGACGTCCAGTGGTATGACACTCATGGGGTATGCAGGTTGGAATGGCGGTCCATCATCCTCATCGAGCCCTTCAGCAATGGATCGAGGATATGACTTTCAAGGCGTTGTGCGGTGGTTCGCTGAACGAGCAGATGTTGTCTTACTATTCTTTGATCCAGACAAACCCGGTACCACAGGCGAGACGCTGAGCATATTACTGCATTCGCTGGGGGGGATGGATCACAAATTACTCATCGTTCTAAATAAGGCAGACCAGTTTAAGAAGATTCACGACTTTGCACGTGCCTATGGTTCACTGTGCTGGAATCTGTCGAAGGTGATTCCCAGAAAAGATTTGCCGCGGATCTTCACCATGTGCCTCCCGATGTCAGCAAGTAAGAATAACGGGGACCTTGGCTCGAGCGGCAGCGGTGGTGACAATGATGTACCAACAATCCAGGCGCTAGACCAGCGAGCATTGGCCGACCTTCATCAAACACGAGATGATGTCATCGCCGAAGTGATGAAGGCCCCAAAGCGCAGAATTGATAATGTAATTACCAACCTACACGACTCGGTCCATCTGATATTAATGCACGCAGTCGTTGCTGAGGATGTTCGATCTCGGTATTCTAAACGACTGTGGGAGAATCGCATTCAGGAGGGATCATCGCTAATACTGGGAGCAGCTCTGGCAGGTGCGGGTGTGTACTTTGCTGCACCGCCGCAGTTGATGGGTGGCGTTGTGGCAGCGACTGTGCTAGGCGTGGGGGGGATGCGTTGGTTCAACTCAACCAAGCTAAAGGATGTAGAGGAGCAACTACTGTCTGTTGAGGAACTCAGTGCGAGTTTCCAAAGAACGCATACACAGGAGGTTAGCGAGGCTGATGAATTCTATGCTAGTGTTTGGCAGAGAATACGAGACCCTTTGAGGCTGAGCATGCTGCGAACGGGATTGGCTGACTTTCCCCCGGTGACTAAGGGACAATTAAAGGAGTTGCAGAAGATACTCGACGAAGAAATACCTAGATTGAGGAGGTTCGCATCACCTTCTCATAATGGATCGACTAAGACCGATAATTGGAAATAATGAATAGAATGTGGTGCAATGAATGTATTAGATGATTTCTTAATCTTTGTGTTTTTTACCAGTGACTTTCCTAGGGTTCCATTCATTCTCGATACTTGAAGGTCTGCGTCTAGTTCTGAAAATTAATCAATCATCAATCATGACGCATCATACCAATGTTTCTTCGACACCTTGTCCAAAGTAAGCAGTGACAGTCTTGCATTTTCCGCTAACAACATTTTGCTCCATCTCAAAAGATCCCACGACACTCGACGCCACGGCAGTTAAACCCAGGGCGATACCATCGACGTTTCTTGGAAGAAAGTACGCAACAACTCCATCTGTGCTGTGTTCCAATATGTTATCAAATACTGCCACGGTTGCCAACGATAGTAGCTCACCTCCATTGGTTGTCACAGTTGTTGCCAATTTTGTATTGTTGCTTGCTCCTTGCTCTTCCGATATTATGGATTCCACAGTTATAGAAGCAACGACATCAAACTCGATATTCTCATAGTCCATTCCACCCCATGGTGGTGACAAAAATATCCCATCTAAAGTATTTGGAAGGAGCTCGGTACCACCGATGTTGAAGCCTTTCCAGTTTCCGTACTCGGTCTTATCGCTGCTGCTGCTATCGCATCCATATACATCATTATCTCTCGACTTAAGATTTCCCCTGCTATACTGACACAAGACATCGATGGCGTCTGCATGGACAAACACAATATCTCCACACTCGACGTCGTATATTGACGCGTTATGTGCAGCATTTTTCAATCGAGATAGATTATTATCCACAGCAACAACCCTCACACAAGGAGCAGGACAAGCGGTATCATTTTTTACAGAATGATTATCTGTTTCATCATCCGTTCTCACATTCACAGCATTGTTGTTGTTGTATCGAGCAAAGGCTATGGAATTGCCACCGCAACCACAGAATAAGTCTAGAATAATAATCTCTTTCTGTTGTTCCCTCGGTTCACCAATAATACTTCCTTTCGACTTTTTCTGATGTAAAATGATATTCATCATCCGTTGTGCAATATGGTTGGCAATCGATTCCGGTGTGACACTGTACCACATCTCGGGACTACAATCATCATCTTCTTCATCATGTCCACCACCTATTCGTACACCCATGTCATATCGTGAGAATAATCGTTTACGTTGAGCCCAGAACTTGTCAGGTACAGAGGATTTTGGATACGGATTAATTATACCATCTCCGTTATCGCCGCGGGGAAGGTGATTAAAATGATTGTCCTTACTCGTTTGCTTTTGCTGTGTCAGCCACTATTTACGCAGAACAGAGGAAGAGGTCAGTCGCCGTAACACATTAAAAGACATGCGACGAGAAAATTGCACATCTTCTTACCTTGGAAGGGCCGATCACAGAAGAATGGCGTTTTACGGGTATGAAGACTTTTTGCCTTTTATTTTCCACATCACTGTGCTTGACTTGGGTCTTCGTTGATGATAGCATCTTCTCATTCGCATACTGCGTAAGGAGCGAAGACGGCCGTGCAGTGTTGGAAATATTTCCATTGAAAATTGTGTTGTTTGATGAACCTTTAACTGCTGTTTTCTTCATTCCTGCTATGACATCATTTTTGGGCTCTTCGTCAATTTCGATTCGTGTAACAACGCACGTCAATGGCGCGAGACAATTCGCTGGTATGTGATGGATAGTCTCGGAACAAGTTTCAATCCATCTCTTCCTTGTGGTGTGATTATTATTCTTGCTATTCTTTTGCTTCTTGTGGCGTTTCTTCTGCTGTGTTGGTTGATGATGGTTGTGTTGATGGATATGGCTACCAGCGTCCATACTCTCTCGTTTGGACGATGACGAGGAGTAACATATTATAACCATGCCTTCACATCAAATTCAAGCGTTGTTTAGGGGCCAAAAACAGGGGGAAGAGAAGACAGAAGAATCCGCAACTCTGAATCTTCTTCTTCGAGGCAAAGATCTTCTTCGTTTCTTTGTTCTCTCCAAACCAACACAACAGTGCAAGCACTGACGAAGCAGAACAATGAAGATCACCCTTTGCTTCGCTACCGCTGCCGCCGCCATCGCCCCCGCTGTCAAGGCGACGGAGTACAGGAATGAGATCAAGTTCATGGAAGGCCATACAAAGAGGAGCCATGTAATCTCTCCTCTCCCTCATACTTACTTGGCCGAGGACGACATCCCTGATAACTGGAACTGGGACGACATCAATGGCAAGTCGTATCTGACTAAAATGCTGAACCAGCACATTCCACATTACTGTGGCAGCTGTTGGGCACATGCTACCATCTCGGCCCTTCAGGACCGGATCAAGATTGCACGGAAGGGTGAAGGTCACGATATTAATCTGAGCATACAATATTTGCTCAACTGTGGCGCAGGAATAGCCGGAAGCTGTCATGGGGGGTGGCACACCGGTGTGTATCAGTTAATCCAGGAGAAAGGATTCATCCCGTACGATACGTAAGTGGTGTACTTGTCTCCTTTTTTCCATTCATGCTTCATGCTGTTGAGAATGTCGCTCACATCTTCCTTATCACACGCCAATTCACAGATGCCAGCCCTATCTGGCTTGCTCTACTGAGTCAACTGAAGGATTCTGCCCTCACATCGACACCTCGTGTTCCGCAATTAATACATGCCGGACCTGTGGAAACTTCGGAGATTGTGTGGAGATTGATTATTTCCCCAACGCCACCGTGGCCGAGTATGGGGTGGTGGGTGATGGATTTTTTGACATGCTCGAATCCCCCAAGAAGAGAGTACACAAGATCAAGGCTGAGATATACGCACGTGGGCCTGTCGCCACGACGATAAACGCCAACCCACTTCGTGATTACGAAGGTGGGATACTTGATGATGAGAGTGCATCGACGAAAGCTGATCATATCATATCTATTGTGGGATTTGGCAAGGATGACTCTACTGGCAAGGAGTACTGGATTATTCGTAATAGTTGGGGAGAATACTGGGGTGAGATGGGGTTTGCGAGAATCGTCGCCGGTAAGAATATGATGGGTATTGAAGATAATGTCGCGTGGGTGACACCCGGATCGTTTACTGTCACGAACACTCCCTGCTCTGAGAATGGTAAGATATGCGGTGATATGATTCAAAAAACCACGGAATATTTGACAGTGAAGAAGTTCGTGGGTCAGACATATGTTGATCCCTCCTACTTTGTGGCCATGAAATAAGCCAGGTCCGGACTGCAGACCAAGTAGGGTTTCTTCTTTCATTGATAGTCGATTGTTTGCCGATTAGTAATAGTTATGTAATAGTAGTTCTCCTTTGATGAAATTAGAACCTTATAGTTGCCTCTACACAACTTCTGCACAGATTCAGTTCTTGAAGATGAATTCGCTCCTCCCAAACTCGCCAATCGATAACGTATTGCGCACCGTCCAAAAAATTCACCCGTCTTTATGTTTTCAATTCGTGCCAAAAAACAACCCCCAATCATTCTGTATGTCACCTGTTATCGGATCGACAGTACGCTCAACATCGACGATAGTACACTGTTCACGTGATGGACGTAAAATATCAGACTTGATATTCATCTTCCTCCTATTGGAACCAGAACAGACGACAAATGTTCCTGGATTTCCCGCTTCGCAACTTGCTTCAGAGCACTGAGCACTTGTAATTGAATCAGGCGAGACTTCAAAGTTAGCAATTCGATTTGTAATCGCACTTTGTAAGAAAATGAAAGCACAGAAGCTGTGTATACAAAATCAAACAAGAAAAATATGTTAATGAATTATCCAACGATGCAAAATGAACAATGGGAGTCAAGTGGTAACTCACTTCCTCGAACACGTGAAACTCCCAACCCAGCATCTCGCACAATCGCCTTTGAAGCCGATTGTAGCCTCAATACAATCAAAGGCAGCATCGGTGCCACCCATGATTGTCTTCTGAGCACATTTTCGGCCTCTCAATGCAAGGTCATGCTTCAAGAACATAAGTATTTGTAAGTGCACTAATTTGAATGGAATCTTACAAGAGCAGTTATAGCAGACTTACCCTTGTTGTATACTGCACTTCCATATCATTCCATGTGCTACACGCAGCACATTTGCCACAATGAGCGATGGTAAAATTTGCCGCATGAGCATCATATTTGCTAGGGAATGTACGAATGATACCATTTGGTTCATCGAAAGCACACACTTTGCCTATGTTTTGTTTTGCTGTTGGTGGAATGACGACAGATAATACTGAGTGATTATCAGGCAGAGACACGGTCAAAGTCCACAGATCCATCTCACCGTAACTAATCTCGAATGATTCTTCAAATTTGCTCTTCGCAATTTTCGTCTGATACGTTGCCCCACATGCAACTATTGTAACAAATAATGCTGCTGCCTTTCCCAAGATCCTCAGAAAATTGATAACGATATGCCATGACATGATATGACATGGCTCTGCGAAAAATTCCGAGTCTTTCTTACAACAGCTAAACAATAGATAATTCCTGTGTCGAAAAATATGCCATGCCGGTAGCAATGGAAGCTTTCGCCAGAGACGGTGGTACCACTTGACATTGATTTCCTCACTAGCACTTATTCTATTATAAGTTTGTTTGGACCTTCTCTCATCATCTTTTCCGGCAGCCAATGTCACCCGATCAAAATAGACTATGTAGAGGCAATATTGAATTAGAAAACAGAGCAATCGCAGAGAAAAGAATACACAATACCTGTTGATTCTTACCGCTCTCATAAAAATCATGTTCAAATGACTCTTTCTTGAAATGTTCTCTCCGGGTTAATTGATCGCCCAATTCAATGCGTCCTACCGTTTCTTTCGGAAGCCCAGTATCTGAATCAACATTTTGAGTCAGCTCGTCGTTCACTTCATTGACATGACTATCATCAGTCTTCTCCGTCACCACCAATTCCTTTTCCTGACTCGTGTCGACTTCGGCCACTCCACTCACTTTTTGTTCATGGTAATAAATGCAAAGAATTCCTAGACAGAGTATAGTCCAAGAAAAGAACGACAGGAGAATAATTTTCCACTCGTCATACACCACATACCTGCAAAAAATTTGCGAGAATACATTGTTAGATATCTTGGATAATTATTGTATAACATGGTAAAATAGATCTTGGACAAGTAAACATACCAGTTCCATACAGTATCCATAAATGAAATACCCGACACAAATGCAACTGAACCAAGAAGAATAGCCACGACACTGGCACCAAAGACCACCTTCTTGACATTCTTCTTAAATTTCTTTCGACATTTGAGTACAATGAACTGATATAAATGACCAGATGTGAGTCCAATAAAGATGGAGAATAGAAGGAACCATGGCTTGAATGAAATGTAGAATGGCAATAACGGTATGACAAATGTAAATGTGTGTTTACCAACGCCAAGACGGACTTGATATCTAAATTCTGACAGTGAAGCAGTACCATCTACAACGTGATCCATCGCGGCTTGAGAGGCGCGGTCCGATGTATCCTTGAGTATGTTGAACTTGCTCTTGCTAAAAACTCCAAGCTATAGTAATATGTAGAGCAGATCATGATAATATAGATGATGGTGCAGTTAGTTAATGGCATCAGGTATTGACATTCACCCCACTGCACGTATGCAGTAACGAATACAGCAAACAAAATAAAAAGTGAATCTTACCCATTGTGGTATCTTCCAACCGGTAGATGTAAGTATGCAAGCGGATACAATATACCCTATTCCTTGAATGACTAATAGAAAATTCGGTTCAACATCACTCCATGTCATCCCAATAACGATTGCATACATTATAGAATACACAACTATTGCATCAATAATGGCATCACGTAGACCTAACCGCACAGCCTCGAGGGAGGCAATGTACTTTTCATCTGAAACGAATTCAACGGACAATCTTCTACGGATTTTCACCCCTCCATAATTCTCATTATCATCATCAATATCATTCGCTGATGCAACTGCTGCGGATGAATGCGCGAGTTTAAGATGATAATGAAAGTCATGTATCTCAAGACCAATCACAAGGACGAGCCATGCCATAATAGTTGCAATTGCTGGATCACAAACATGCTTGGAATACATGAAGGGTACATGCTCTACTTCCGACGGTGGATCTGACTCGACAAGTCCTGATATATTGTATGCCTCTGAGTCTTGTTGTAATAGATCTACTGTTGGATCTTCCGCAGCAGCGTTCGTCGCTGAAATTCCCCACGTGATAGCAGCGGCAGCTGCGATGATGATATCTAAATAATAGAATCCCATTATGTCTGCTGTGGTCTTGGTGTCGGGGTGGGCCAACGACGAAGATCGAGGATCAATCTTCTGTCCAGCTGTTTTGTTCTGTCCAGCTGCTGTATCCTTTGTTACAACCGATGTCTCCACATCATCAACTGCCCCTAAATTACCATACGTAAATAGAATAGATGAAAAGCATCCCAACACAAAACAACCACCCACTCTTTCACCAGGTTGTTGGAACACAGCATTGTTGGTGTTATAATAAAGCCATGCAGCAATTGGCTGGCCGAGGAATAATAATCCGCTTTTTCTCATTCGTCGTCTTCCTCGCCATGATAGTCGTCCGTGGCTTCACACCGTCCTCATCGTCTTTCTCTCTTCGACGATACAATGGCCTCATCGCTTCGTCATCATCGTCATTAACTGTGAACGCATTGGAAAAAAGCAACGATGACGAGTCATCTTCTTCAGTACGAGGACAAAAGCAGCCTAGTGGTGGTACGGTAGTATCAAACAAACTCCTTGCCGAAACGATCGCCCCGTTCCGCGGTCTGCGTCTTTTCTTCTACGGTGCATTCGCCTCCGGTGCATTCGCTGGTGGACTAATTACACTCTCTGGCGTACTAGCAGCAATGAACGGTGTACGATCAGATATTGATTTAAATGAAGCATATACAAATCTTGCAATTGATTTTGGTGCCGTGATATTCTTTGCCGTTTTTGCAAAATTAGATATAGACAAGGGTGCGGAATTGAATGCAGCCGTGGATGAGAAGGTACGACGGAAGGAGGATAACAAAGTAGTTACCAAGGCAATGCGTGAACGTGAGTCAATATTACGGAATCTAAACATTAATGTACGTGTATCGACCGACGGGGCAACAAAGGTAGCACCTATCGGAGTAGTCCAAACAAGTGCCAAACAGCACTTAATACTAGTTGCCGGGCCCGGACGTGCCGTGAGAGATGCATTACGTGGAGCACAATTAAATAAGTCCAACTTTGCAATGAAGAATATACTTGTTGTACCCTACGAGACTACTGGTCGGGAGGGAAAGGGGGTAGTTGATGACAACTTTGTCGATCGTATGACAAGACCAGATGCCGAGAAGGGATTTGGGAGTGGCGATGCCAGTTCATCGTCACGACCGTCGTACGAGACTCAACCCTATGTTGCAATGCCTGTAGGAGAAGACTGGGATTCATTCATTAATGCTGAATTTGACGCGGCAGTTATTCAAGTGGGGGAGAATGTCCGAGAAGAGGGTATTGCATTGGTCGTTACAAATAGCGGGAAGGTTTTACGGAGGGGTATAGGTAAAGTCCCCTGGCGACAAATGGTTGACGAACTAGAAGAAGCTGTCACGGGAGAGGGGAAGAAGGAGACGAGTGTTCCATTCCTTGAATTTCTGGAGGAATGAGCTTTGAGAGAGAACGGTTACATCCTATGTAATGTGGGATAAATATTAGCGCTGGATCATTCATGCTATCTCATTTATTGCGTACTTTCTTGAGGTATCGTTGCTTCAGGCTATCGAACTTTGATGAAGTAGATAATGAGCGAGCTGTTATCGGTGTCACCACTTCGGTGGGTGATAGTGTTGCAAAGGCTTTGCCTGCAATATGTTCTTCATCCTGAGGAGCATTTTTGTGCCTCAGATATTCAGGTATGCCTTCATCCAATTTCATTATCACATTATCAATTGCATTAATCGATTTCCTGTGAGATGGTATCGCAGACGTGGTTTCCTCTGCTGAATGATAGGCATCCTCTAGAGTAGATCCACTATGTTGCCTACAGACGATCGATAGATTGATAGATTGCATCAATCTATCGATCGTTTCACCTCGAGCAGCTAATTCATCTTCCAACATTCTCAGTGTCACTTCTTTCTTCGCTAATTCATCTTTCAATCCTTTCCGATCAAGCTGTGAAAAATCCAAATAAATGAGCAAAAATTAAGAACAAGTGAAAGTGTCTCTTCTTATGTGATGATACACGTACCGCATAGGCATATGCAGATCTCAAATAGCACAACAGCAATGCTCTAAGATCTGACCAATTCAATTTTGATATAATCTTCAAAGAAGGATCGTCCTCACGGAAGGTGATGTCGTCGACTGCATGGTCATTAATCTTCGGAAATCTAGCTTGTATGTCCTCTATATGTTTCTCAACCAGCTCCATCTGTATCAATATAGCCTGTACATTGTCTTCGCGATCTCTAATATCAGATTGCATTTCAATTGATGGCTCGCACGCGATCTCTTCACAATCTCTTTTCAATTCATTCAGCACTTTGACCTCTGTTGTCATTGAATGAAAGAGGGATTCCCTGAGTGCAACCTTAGTCTTGTACACTGATCTACTCTGAGTCAGCGCAACCTTTTCCGCGACAGTATTGTCCAACACGTGTTTGATTGAATTTGTCCTCGCAATCGATGATTCCTCGTTCGCACTTGTCTTTTTGCCATTTCTCCTCGTGGAAAGGGCCTGCTTCAGATTCGACTCGGTCTCCATAAGCTTCTTTGAAAGTTTGTTGTTACGAGCTCGACTGTTGTCCAACTCATTCTTCAAGCGTTGATTTTCAGCCATCAGTTTTGTATTCGTCTTTCGAGCAACATGCTCTCTCTTTCTTGCGTCCTGTATCTCTCGAGCTTTTGTTTTGGATAAATCTTGCTGTCTCTTCGCATCATCATGCTGTTTCTTTATCATATTGGCTTTCATATTCTTCAACTCCTCGATTCTCCTTTCTAGACCTTTACATCTTTGAGCGTCCAACTCAGCAGCACGACATTTCTGCTGTTGTTCGCGAACATCAAGCCTCGCACGGACGAGCGAGGCTTTCACCTGTTGCAATTTTGACTTCATCCACGAGGTAGACTCCTCTCCCGACTGTGCTTTCTCTAGCTTTTCGACCAGCTCTTGTTTCTCAGCCTCAAGTCTATTGACTTCATTCGTCAACATGTCATATCTCTCTTGAACTACGCGATACTGAGCAAAACTCGCTTTTAGCTGAATCAGCCGTTGTTCTTGTTCCTCAATATCACCTTCTATTTTGACGATTTGATCGGATTCCAACAGTTCATCAGCGAGTCGAGCTGCATCATCATCAGGATTTATATCTTCATCTGACTCATCTGGAGCATCATATCCGTTTCTCTCGGTTGGTGAAGAGCCATTTGTATTCATAGGCACAACAAAGGTTGATAATGACTCTTTTTGTTGGTCTGGTGATGATAATGTCTTTGTGCCACTGAGTTGAGATGCCTTCTCATTAATTACATGTATGTATGCCAGCACATCATCCCGATGCATCAAGTCTTCATTGACCATGCCGATATTGTGCGGTTCGGAAAATCCAATACACGGCTCAACTTCTGGCTCTGCCGTACTGTACCGATGCTTTATTAATTCACATTGCAACAAGGTTGTAAGGGTACGCAGCCTCCGCAATTCCTCTGCTTTTGCATCAACCCCTCGTTGGGGAGCATTTTTTATGTTCCTGGCTCGATTTGCATAGATTAATGTTGACAGACTCTCACTGGCGTTTGTATCACTAGGCGAGACACACGCCAAGAACAAAGTTTGGCTGTTCCCTCCGAGCGCTTCTTGCAAAAGCCGCGTAAGCTTTGATTGTCGATATGGCACATGCACTCGACCACCCTTGGCCAATCGTTCCTCGTCCGCTAATGCATTAATCACATTTCCTAAAGCCAGGAGTCCTTCATTTATTTTTATACCCTCTCTTGCACGATTTCCTTCCGCCCCAGTCTTCTTCATGCGTTCGCTCCCTGCTAGATCTACAAAAGTAAATCGTGAGGTTGTTACCAATTCTTCCCCATCGGCACTACGTGTCGTCTGTTGAAGATTGATGGTGAAGCATGCATGTGATCGTGATGACGTTAAATTCATGAGCGTCGATGCAGTCGTTCGATTCATTGTACCAATATTTAGTACATTCATGGCCTCAGAGGAGTTTGCAATGGATACACACTTTAGACCCTGTACAAACACTGCTTTGTTGGAATCTTCGCGTATTTGTAAAGGATCGCGTGAATCATCCAATAGATCATAAACATTCTCGCCATAAACTTCAATGAAAGACGCAGACAATTGAAAATCAATGAGCGAAACCGATTGCTTCGGAGCAGTATCCTCTTCCCAAGTTTGCAGTAATGCCTTCTCCGAAGCTTCCCTTCGTTCAACTAATGTTGCAAACAAATGCGACGTAAAACGTGGGATGAGACCAACATTATCACTCAAGTTGCCTGATTTCTCTACACCTACTCCCGATTCAGATCCCATCGTATAGGTTTTACCAGAGCCAGTCTGCCCGTATGCTATGACTGTTGCATTGTATCCTCCGAGGAACGCGTCTAGCAAAGGTGGCGCGACATTGTTGTACAGGTCTAGTTGCGTCACTGTGGGATGAAACACAGAATCGTAGGTGAATTTCCTTTTTGCTAGCGATACTGTACGATTGAATGCATTACTATCAACCGCAACCTTTCCACCCTCGCTAGTCTCTCTCGATGTCAATGGGCGAATTCGGACTGCGACCCGAACTTGGGAGGATTCCATCGTCTCGCGGCGTGCCCAGGGCTAGGGTTCGGTCAAATCCGGCGCAGGCGGACATGAAAAATGAAGCATATACGTAAATACGTCGATTCTTATGTGTGTCTCGTGATTCTTATGTACTGAGACCCTTCTATTGTCGCTACTTCCGTATTTAGAGTTACTCCTATGTTCTAACAAACTTCTTCAGACGATCTATTCGTCGTCACTTCCATTAAACGCTACAACCCCTTCAGACCATTCACTATCAGAGCTGTTGTCTTCTTCATCACTGCTGTCAAAGGCACTCATCAAGATAGCCTGCTTCTTCTCCTCGGTTCCCTGCTTCTTCTTAGACTTATTCATCTTTCTGTGCACTCTGACCTCCTCCTTCTCCTGATCACGTTGTCTCTGCAATGCTTTCCTTCTTTCTTCTTCTTCCATTTCGAGTAAAATAACTTCTTGCTGATCTGGTGTCATATCATTCCAGTCACTCTGCGATATATTGCGTTTTTCTAATTCATCCCACGTGGGTATAGACCGCGGTACTAGTTGCATTTTGGGACGTTCCTTTTCGTGCAGAGCGGTAAATCTGGTCGGTTGTGGACGCTTGCTAGTCATGGATAGGAGTTGCGTCGATGAAGTGCGAGTCAAGCCACCCATACTGGAATCAGGAACATATTTCGCCCCATCAAGAGTACGGGGTGCCAACTTTAGTGGTACACGCTGTTCATCACGCCATCCATCGATTGCAGCTGGGGTAGCAGCAGAGGACGACGATTTCGGTGCTGGACCGGTAGGCAGTAATGACAAATCAACACTGACCGAGCTAGGGCCTGAGGGAGCAGTAGTAGTAGGGCCACGCCACTTCCTCGCAGCTTCTGAAAGTAGCGGATTCGGAGCACATGTATCGTCCAACTTGGCACAGTAAATGTATCGCTTGCCTTCAGGATCAAAGCTTTCGGTATGCAATTTCCAAAAATCAGAATATTCATGAACAAATAGACGCATTGGACGGTTCATGGGCTTGAGTGAACATGATGCTGCCTTATCATCCACTAAGAACTTTTTCCATTTTGACTCAAGTTTCAGTAGCTCAACCATTCTATCTTTAGCTTCCAAAAGTAATGCATCAGGATAATTCGCGACGGCATTCATATCCAATTCTTTCTCGAATTCAGCTCCCAAGTCCACAACTGATACTGCAGATTGTGTTTGAGACACTGGACGTGCCCAACCTGGAGTTGGTGCACTACGAACAGTGGATGGAGCGACGCCCAATGCCATGGCCATGTTGCGGTTCCTCTCCAGGACTGCCTCTGAGGGCGGAAGGGGGTTGATAGGTAGTGTAATGTTGCTAGAGAGAGAAGGAGCTGGAGTTCCTGAATTGGGATTGAAAAAGGTCATCCTATTTGCCCTGCGTTCGGCATCTTCCCTCGCCTTTATCATTCTCTCAGTTTGCTTCGGATCAGTTTTCTTCACGACCTTAGCAATTTTGCTCAAGCTCTTCGACGTCCCAGATGGTTGAGGCGGACCCTTTCTGGTCGCTGCATCCCCCGCATCTACAGACATTACAACTTGACTTAGGGAAGGAAAAGCAGCATCGCGAATCTGTGCAACGTGGCTGTGTGTTTCCGCGATGTTGGTATGAGCAGAATATGACCCTCCCGTCTCAACAATACCACTTCGTAGTCCAGGGTTCAAGTCATCATCAATTACCAAGAGTCCACCACCCTCTCCTTCATAAATACCAACATCGTGTAGAGCTGGTGGTCCTTGTTGAATATTGTTCCTACTACTTCCCCCCTGCTGTGCTGCATATATGCGTTGAAAATTATTCGTCACAGGCTCTGGACGTTCATTATTCGATTGATCACCACCACCACCACCACCACGAGTAAAGAAGGAACCCAGTATAGCCGCAGCCTCCTGTTGTAATATCTCAGCTCGTCCAGTCGCGCTCTGAGCCGCACGTCCTGCCGTGCTCAATGTTACGCCCTTACAATCGTACGCCTCGACAACACGAGCCTTCCCTAATCGATGGTATGCCAAATATACGTCTAGTGCCTGTAACTCTCCACGAGTTAAATCTCGTCGATTGAATGGATCGATAAATTGCAATGTCGACACTAGATAGTATGCTAATACACGTCCATCGAAGAGATTGACTTGACGTCCGTAGATGTTACTGTTCTCTGAGTTTATAATAATATCATTCGACCGCTCGTTTTCCTTTATCTTTGGTAGAACTGCAGATACTTTCTTCTCACCCCATTGTTCTCTCAAAACAGCCATCTCTCTCTCTCTTTTGTCTTTGGTATCAGTAGTAGTATTAGACGTGACAGTAGACGTGATAGGTCGAGTATCAGGGGGCAGTGGAGGCCACATCCCAGGCCTTATTGGAATGTAAGGTGGTTCCACTACTACCGCAAACGGAGGATAGGGTAGTTTGTTCAATGGCTCTAATGAAATCGGGTCGTCTAGCCCCACCGGGATGGATTTTCTCCACGGATAGCGATCATTGCCTTTCTTTTTCTTATTCTTCTTCTTGTCAGCATTTGTAGACTGCTGTTGCTTTGGCTGCTGTTGCTGCTGCTGCATTGGTGCTAAGTCACTCGTGACAGCAGACTTCTTTTTTCCTCTCCGCTTTTGCGCAACAACTTTGTCACCCCCTTGAGCTGCGACATTATCATTTCTATTGATAGCTATTGTCTTGTGTTTGACACCAATCCCATTATTTGCAGTGGCATTAGTAGTAGAAGAGTCATCCATCGATACCGTCGCAATGGCTTTGGAAATAAATTCAGCCGCATCGGGATCAACGTCATGACCGCATTCATCTCCACCATCATCTACTCTCCTTGTTCGATTTCTACTTCGTTTCGTTGGACTCGCATCAGAATTATCTTTACCATCGTTCGATTTAGGATCAGTCGCGCTTGCGGGCACTTCTTCTGAAACGGATTGTATCTTGTCTCCGCCATCATTGCCATCGCGACCATCAGAAGACCCCTGCTGCCTTACCACCACCTCTCGTATGGCATTGAATCTTTGTGCACATTCCTTTTTACTCCGACCGGGCACTCCCTCGGCAATTAGCCGCCAACGTTCATTCTTTTCTAATGTGGCAGGATGCTTGCGTAGCATTTGCTGCAGGAGTACATCTTGATCCTTCGTCCATGCGTCCGCCATGTTCACGTCTCCAAGGGCGGGAACGTGATTTAACTGTGAATCAGTGACACAGAGAGCTAGAATGACGAGATAGGCGCCTGCCTGCTCCGCCTAACCCAACTTTCTTGACCATGAAACGAACAATGATCGCTACGCTATTATTATACACTAATCTACTTTTACTGTCTATTGCTGGAGTCGATGGATTCTCATTCGTAGGGACGAGAGAGAGATCAACATATTATTTTCGGCTGCATTCTTCAGAAACGATCGCTACCGACGAATCGAGCATAAACGATACCATCCACGTGGATGCCAAGGAGGCTGTCAAGTTATTCGGCCGACTGGCCGAGAAGTACATTATGCTTGATGCCTCGGCAGGCATGTGCTGTTATTCAGCATGCTCTGACTGCGAATATCGTGAGCCCGGGGGTGGATACCGCATGGCCGATCAAAGTTCAGCACGTCCCAAGTGGATCCCATGCTATGATCATCGTGAGTTTAAAGCTCAGGGGAAGGAACATACGACACGGTGGAGTACAGAGATATTTTTAAATGATATACCGGTTGTTACAAAGGAGGAATTTGTCGACCGTATTGTGAATATGCAATTTATACCCCCATTGGGTGGTCCTTTTCTAACAGCAAGTGCAGCAACGATTGAAGACACTTCTGCGGCAAGTACGTTGTATGATGTATTAGCTGCTGGGAATGAGAAGTTAACAAAATTTAGAATGGGAAATAATTTAAAGTCAATTGCCAATGGTGAGGAGGGGTTGACATGGGCAATGTTTTCAGCCACTTTGGGAATAAAGTAACTGAGTTTGTTTTATCAAAAATAATAACTAACAAGCAACATTATTCTACCCACGTCTTCTCTACGTAACTAACCACGCAACCGCCACTTGAGCTAAACCATACACTACTACCATTACTACTGCAACACCCTTTATGCGGCTTTCATATAAAGGTGTTCTAGAAGCGCTTGTCAGAGCGGTTGCTCACTTTAATTACACTAAACTAATCGCAGAATGTGTGTTGCGGTATCATTGTCCTTCTAAGATTTGACGACAGTGACATTATTGGGTGTCGTTACTCATGTACTATCCTTCTCACTCTTTGATTTGGTGGGATTGTCCCCTACAGATGCCCTGTCCAATGTCCCACCATCAATATATTCGACACCGCTAGGGAGTGATGGGATAGTATTGGGCAATTGTGATAAAACATCTCCTACATCCATCGTTGATGTGGACGTCGGAAGACCCAACCGTTCCTGTCTTTGATCATGCATAATCCTACGTATCTCAGCTTGTGTCTCTTCATCATATGTACCAATGTGCCGGGTTGAGTCGACCATCGTTGCATCGATTAGTGGTGTATCGCCTGATATCACAGTCTCCCACCATGTCTTTTGAACCTTTTCTAATATTAGTTGTAATGTTGATATGTTTGATGACCCACCTGCACTATCCTCAAGAGTCCACGTCGATTCGGATGGACGTATCCTCGCAAACAGTGTACCCTCGAGTGGTAATATGTTATAATTATTATCATTATTCTCGACATTGACTTCCGTCACTATCACATCCACCTCCTCTTCCGCCACATTTTTCTTCGTCTTATGGATAGAGAGTGAATCAGCACTTATACTAACATCTAAATCTTTTGCACGCACACCCTCCGGGATGGGGATGTGGACCGTAACCTCCTCGAGTGTCTGTGTCCATACATATCGTGACGTCGATCCACCATTACCTATGGGTACTTGCTTCCCCTCGTCGGTGTACCGTACTTTCGACTTTGACTTAACCGATGCTAAGTTGGATGATGGCAAAGACTTCTTCTTTGAGTCCAAGTCCGATTGTTTTGGAAGCACGACTGCACCGACCGTATCCTCGTTGCTACCAACGCTAGTTGATGTTACCATCGTTTCAATCGTTGTGGTTGTTTCCAGTGAATCCACTGACGCCGTCCTTGTGGAATAATTGGCTTCTTCACCGGTTGAGACGTTGTTGGCAGATCTCTCCTCCACTTTCGAAGGAGGAGTCACCTTCCTTAGCGGGAATTGTCGAAACGATGAGAGCAATATCCTTTCGGCCTGTCCCTCTCTAAAACCCATCTTACCACCACCTCCATCACCATCCTCCGACGCGAGTATGTAAAAGTCGGTCCGAGCGTGCAGGAAGGAGAAGAATGCGTGGAAGAGCTTGCGAAGGTCACCGCCAGAGAGATTAGCGAGTGCGATGAGAGGTGCTTCGAACTGTTGAAGCTCGGCAGGCGAGAGCATCGCCGTGCCGGTGGAGTATGGAACTGCGGGGCCGCTCATGGATGGAGGAGAGAATGTGTGTGTATGTCTTCCTAGTTTATTCTATTGTACTTAATTACCATGAATCAAATCCAACTCGAACCCATTACCATGACCCCCTACATCCAGGGAGAAATGAGTAAATCAAACACACATGCAGAATCTCCATGACGGCACGAACTATGTCCAGGATCTTGAACAACCGCCCCAGAGCAATCTGACAGAGAAATTTCCTTCCCAAGGCAAACAACTCGTAAATATGGCACCCCCTGTAGTAGAAGAAAAGGTGGTATCCATCGCCATCTCCCCAAACATACTAAACCCCAGGTATCAACCCGTAGATCATGAACACGCCACCTAATGTTTTTGTAAATGGTAAGGTAGACAGCACAATCTAGAGTAGTCCTCAATGTCAATGACAATGAAGAAGGAATCCAGATAATAAAAAGAAGAAGCAACAGTAGCCTCCCGTCCATCCAATATGGCACCCCCTGTAGTAGAAGAAAAGGTGGTATCCATCGCCATCTCCCCAAACATACTAAACCCCGGGTATCAACCCGTAGATCATGAACACGCCACCTAAAGTTTTTGTAAATGGTAAGGTAGACAGCACGATCCAGAGTAGTCCTCAATGTCAACGCCAATGAAGAAGGAATCCAGATAATAAAAAGAAGAAGCAACAGTAGCCTCCCGTCCATCCAATAAGGCACCCCCTGTAAAAGGAAAGGTGGTATCCATCGCCATCTCCCCAAACATACTAAACCCCGGGTATCAACCCGTAGATCATGAACACGCCACCTAAAGTTTTTGTAAATGGTAAGGTAGACAGCACGATCCAGAGTAGTCCTCA
>Ga0247843_1003684_pt1 | contig 24470 bp, 27 predicted proteins | sample LaCruzMarch2017__FD_192420 | JGI IMG/M metagenome (GOLD analysis project Ga0247843, IMG submission 192420) | Freshwater microbial communities from meromictic Lake La Cruz, Castile-La Mancha, Spain - LaCruzMarch2017_8m | ecosystem: Environmental > Aquatic > Freshwater > Lake | place: Spain...
TACGTCCATATCCCTTATTGCGTACGTCGCTGCGGATACTGCGACTTCAATACCTACACGCCATCAGAGCTGCAAGATGGGGCAACTTTAGAAATAGTCTCCGGTGATTACATCGATGCCGTGCTCAAAGAGTTAGCCTCAGCTCCTTTGGATCAGGTACCGACAATCTTCTTTGGTGGCGGAACACCATCGCTTTTGCCGCCAAAAGATTTGGGCCGCGTTATTACCGCGATTAAAGAGCGTAATGGCCTCACCGGAGATTGTGAAATAACGCTAGAGGCAAATCCAGATTCAGTCACGCAAGAAAAGCTAGAACAACTTATTGCCGTTGGATTTAATCGAATCTCCTTTGGGATGCAATCTTCAAACCCAGAGGTATTAAAAGTTCTCGATCGCACCCATAAACCGGAAAATGTTCGCAAGGCTGTTGATCTGGCGCGCGCGGCTGGATTCAGTTCAGTTTCGGTAGATCTGATTTATGGCAGCCCCGGTGAATCACTAGCTGATTGGGCGGCGACGGTAAAAGAGGCGCTCTCGCTCAATATCGATCACATCAGTGCCTACGCACTCATTGTGGAAGCAGGTACAAAGTTAGCGGCGCAGATTAAGCGTGGTGAGTATTCAATGCCGGATGATGATTTGATGGCAGATATGTATTTGCTTGTTGATCAGCAGTGTTTACAAAAAGGTTTGAAGTGGTACGAGCTCTCTAATTGGTCAAAGCCCGGTCATCAGTGTCGCCACAACATTGCTTATTGGAAATCAAATAATTGGTGGGGACTTGGTCCGGGTGCGCATTCACATATTGACGATAAGCGTTTCTGGAATGTGAAACATCCCACCGCGTATAAAGAGAAGGTCTTTGCTGGAACTTCACCCATCAAAGATTCGGAAGTACTAACTGATGAGCAGAAGAAGTCTGAATACATCATGCTGGCACTTCGAATGCCAGAAGGCGTGAAGAAAGCCGCCCTCACTGTGGCGCAATATGAACGCACCATGGAGTACATCAAGAGCGGGCACGTCATTGAAAAAGAAAATACTCTGGCCCTGACCCCGAATGGTCGCTTGATTGCCGACCGTATTACCCATGAAATGCTCCGCTAAGGCGCACCCGTTAAGATTGCTCCCTAATGACTACCGATAGACGCCTAGAGATTCTTCGAGCAATCGTCGATGAATATGTAGAAACCCAGGTACCTGTGGGTTCCAAGGCGATTGCCGACAAACGCGCGCTAGGTATTAGCCCGGCAACGATTCGCAACGAGATGGCGGTGTTGGAAGAAGAGGGTTTGATAACTCAACCTCACACCAGTGCCGGGCGCATTCCGACAGATCTCGGGTACCGACTCTTCGTTGATAAATTATCAACCGTCAAGCCCTTATCAACTGCTGAACGCCGCGCGATTGAAACATTTCTTGGTGGGGCTCATGATCTCGATGATGTTGTTAAGCGCAGTGCAAAGTTGTTAGCCGACATCACTAAGCAAGTTGCAGTGGTGAAGTACCCAAACGTCGGCGATTCCAGTGGCCGCCAGCTGATGGCGATTTCTGGCACCGCCAACCTGGCACGTTCAGGTGAAGATTTAGGAGCAACGCTTTCACCAATTTTAGAAGCGCTCGAAGAGCAAGTAGTTCTACTTCGCCTGCTCAGCGATGCTCACGCAACCGTGCATGTCACTATCGGCAGTGAACAGAACGAAGCAAATTTGCAGACAACCTCACTCGTTGCTGTTGGCTATGGCGCAAACACACCTCTTGGTTCACTAGGAGTTCTTGGTCCGACCCGCATGGATTATGCAAACTCTATGGCGGCAGTTTCGGCTGTAGCTCGCTATATCGGACGATTTATTTCAGAGGGTGCAAAGTAAATGGCTGACCTATATGGTCTCTTGGGTCTTGATCAAGGCGCATCACAAGATGACATCAAAAAGGCGTATCGAAAGATTGCCCGCGAACTACACCCGGATGTAAATCCTGATCCAGAGGTGCAGAATAAATTTAAAGAAGTTACCGCGGCTTATGACACCTTAAGTGATCCACAGAAGCGTCAGCAATATGACATGGGCGCACAGGGTGGATTCGGTGGCGGTTTCGGAGGCGGCGGATTTAGCGACATCATGGATGCATTCTTTGGTGGCGGTGGAAATCGCGGACCTCGTCCCCGGATGCGACAGGGACAAGATGCACTTATTCGCATCGAGGTAGATCTCTTTGAAGCGTGCTTTGGAACAGAGCGCGAGATAACTTTGGAATCTGCAGTTGTCTGTGACAAGTGCACCGGGCAAGGGACTGCCAACAACAGCGCACCTTCGATGTGTCCAGTCTGTAAGGGTCGCGGGGAAACACAATTTGTTCAAAAGTCTTTCCTCGGCCAAGTAATGACATCTCGGCCATGTAATAACTGTTCTGGTTATGGCTCGGTAATTACCGATCCTTGTCGTGAATGCGCTGGCGATGGCCGAGTGCGCGCACGCCAAACCATCAACATTAAAGTCCCCGCAGGAGTTGAAACCGGCAACAGAATTCAGATGTCAGGCCGTGGTGAAGTTGGAGCAGGCGGTGGACCAGCAGGAGATCTCTATGTCGAAATCGTAGAAAAGGAGCACGACTTCTTGCTGCGCGATGGCGATAACTTGCACATTGCTATTGAAGTTTCTTTCTCGGCAGCCGCACTTGGCACCACCGTCAAAGTAGAAACGTTAGAAGGCCCGGTTGATTTACAGATTAAGGCCGGCACCCAGAGCGGAGCAACGCTGCCGATTAAGGGCAAGGGTATGACTCGCCTGCGCACCAGCAATCGCGGAGACCTCATTGTGCATGTTGATATTGCGACCCCACATAAACTTTCACGAGATCAAGAGAAGTTACTCAAAGAATTTGCCCAATCACGTGGTGAAAAAGAGGGCGATGTAAAGATTAAGGGACATAAAGAAGGCCTCTTCACTAAATTCAGAGATGCCTTCGGTCGCTAAGTGCTCACGCTCTTCTTTGTAGATGATTTGCCCACCACGGTTGGCCAGAAGTATGAATTCGCTAACGAGGATGCCAACCACGCAATCCGAGTGCTTCGCATGCAGGGTGGAGATTATTTCAACCTAAGCGATGGTAAAGGTAAGTGGTCCCACGTTGAGGTACTTGAAGTTCATAAGCGACACATGACAGTTATTGTGATTGAGTCTGGTTACCAAGATCCACTTGAAACTTCCTTCACCGTAATTCAAGCTATTCCGAAGGGCGATCGCGTGAAAGAGGCGATTGAGCTATGCACCGAGGGGGGTGCAGACCGAATCGTGATGTGGAAAGCTGCACGAAGTATCGGCAAATCAGATGACAAGATTGAGAAATTACAGAACACGGCACGTGAAGCCAGTAAGCAATCACGTCGCTTTCGAATCCCAGCAGTCGTAGGAGTCGCAACAACTGCCAACATTATTGATGAGATTGCAAAGGTCGATCTGGCGATTGTTTTTCATGAGAGCGCGACGATGAAACTTTCGCAGGTAATTGCACCAGGTGCGAAGAAGATTGCCATCATCATTGGACCTGAAGGCGGGTTAACAGATGATGAAATCGATAGCTTTGCAGCTGCTGGTGCAAAAGTTGCGCTCATGGGGCGCCCGGTTCTGCGCTCGGCCCATGCCGGGCTAGCCGCACTTTCCGCGGTCAACACAGCGCTTTCCGTGTGGTGAATTCACCGCATTAGCGATAGATTTTCAGTTATATGGAACGCCTCCTGATCACGGTACCTCCAGCCATTCCGATGGTTTCACTCGTTGGAATTAACGATGCAAATATGTTGGCCATCGAAGCCGCATTTCCTTCAGTCAATGCCACTGTGCGTGGCAATGAAATTACGCTGCGCGGTCCTCATATCGAGTGCATTGCGATGGAAAAAGTTATTACCGAGATGATGGTGGTTATTCGTTCCGGTCAGAGCCTGAACGTAGACGCTGTTGCTCGAAGTATCTCTATGTTGGAAGCAAACCCGGTACAGAGTCCGGGTGAAGTTCTTTCGCTGAACATCGTCTCTAACCGCGGACGAACAATTAGACCAAAGACGGCAAATCAGAAGCTCTATGTTGACGCAATTGAAGAGAACACAATCACTTTTGGTATCGGACCTGCTGGAACTGGTAAGACTTATCTGGCAATGGCAAAAGCAGTTGCTGCGCTGCAGGCCAAGAAGGTCAATCGCATTATCTTGTCTCGTCCGGCTGTTGAGGCAGGGGAGAAGCTCGGATTCTTACCCGGAACGCTCAATGAAAAAATTGATCCGTACCTACGCCCACTCTTTGATGCGCTACACGACATGATTGATCCCGATTCAATTCCGCGACTAATGCAATCTGGCGTCATTGAAGTGGCACCACTTGCCTTTATGCGTGGCCGTACCCTCAATGACTCTTTTATTATTTTAGATGAAGCACAGAACACCACACCAGAGCAGATGAAGATGTTCTTGACCCGCCTGGGCTTTGGTTCCAAGATGGTCATCACCGGCGATGTTACGCAGACAGATCTTCCGAATGGGCAACGCTCCGGACTTGCCATCATTCGCGACATTCTTAACGGTGTGGATGACATTTCATTTATGGAACTGACGGCTGAAGATGTTGTTCGTCACCGACTGATCGGTGACATCGTCAAGGCATACGATAATTACGACGCGACGAAAACAGCTCCTCGTTCACTTCGTAGCAATTAATCCCACCAATGACTATTGAATTAACAAATCGTTCTGGAGCTTTGGTGCCAGAAACGCAGATGCACTCACTTCTTGATTTCGGTATTACCTATATGGAGCTCAATCCTGAATGCGAAATTTCCCTTACCTTTGTCGATGTTACCGAAATGGAAGAACTTCACATTAAGTGGATGGATGAAAGCGGACCGACTGATGTTCTTTCATTTCCAATGGATCTTCCTGAGCGCGACGGTGAAGCGGTCACGTTGGGGGATATCGTGATTGCTCCGGCAGTTGCCGCCAAGCAAGCAGCCGATGCTGGTCATAGCGTTGAACACGAAATCTATATACTTGCTACACATGGTTTACTTCACATCCTTGGCTACGACCATGCAGATCCCGATGAGGAAAAAGTAATGTTCGCACTGCAAGAGAAAATCATTAAGGAGTGGTCACAGAAGTGAGACAACTTCGAAAGAGTTTCAGCCTCGCTTTGGCATTTATCTACACCCCGATTGCAAAGGGTGTCATTGCACTTGGAAATCTGATTACCCCTGATAAAGGATTTAAGTGGGGCCTATTTACCAACGAGAACGAGCTACGCGATCTGATGGATAGCGCCCACGACCGTGGGCTGGTCGAATCTGATGAACACGAAATGCTGCAAAATGTCTTTGAACTCGGCGATACCTTAGTAAGAGAACTGATGGTGCACCGCACAGATATGGTCTGGATTGAACGCGATAAATCGCTGCGCCAGGCGCTCTCGCTCGCACTGCGCTCTGGCTACTCACGTATTCCAGTTACGGGTGAGAACATCGATAACATCATTGGTATTGCCTATGTAAAGGATTTAGCAAAGCGTGCCCTTGACCATCACGAGGCGGAAACAACTGAAAAAGTAGAACAGCACATTCGCCCAGCTGTCTTTGTTCCCGAGAATAAGGAAGCGGCAGAGTTACTGAAAGAGATGCAGCGCGACCAGATTCACTTAGCGATTGTGATTGACGAATACGGCGGTACCGCAGGCATTATCACAATCGAAGATATCATCGAAGAAATCGTGGGCGAGATCGCCGATGAGTATGACGATGGCGTGGAAGAATTTAATTGGATTTCCGAGACCAAAGCCCGCGCGAAAGCTTCGATGCATATTGAAGATTTAGCCGATGAACTCAAAATTGAGATGGACCGTGATGAGTTTGAAGATGTAGATACCGTCGGCGGATATATGGCAGAAAAACTTGGCCGTGTTCCAATCGCAGGTTCCACAATTAATTTGCATGGTTATTCAATTACCTCTGAGCGGCCGATAGGTCGTCGCCGCCGAATTAGCTCAGTTATTATTGAACGTCTAGAGCAGGAGGTCGACGAGCATGAATAATCCAGAAGATGCAAAGCTAGTCACTCTTGCCACCTCAACACTTGCGCGTAGTAGCGCAACCCAAGCCGCAGCGTTACGCGATACCACTGGTCGCACATATGTGGCAGTTAATGTGACATCACCATCGCTAAACCTTGATGCCTTTGAAGCAGTTCTGACAGTCGCCCTAGCCTCTGGAATCACTGGAGTTGAAAGCGTTGTTGCAGCGGGATCACAACCAGCCAATGTGAAGGCGATTAAAGACTTTGCACCAACTGCTACCGTATTTTTCGTTTCAACCAGCGGAGAAGTCATCTCGCTTTAGGCATTGTGCGCAGGTAAAAGATAAGATTGGCCAATGCGCGTCGTTCGATTTACACCTCAGCCCGATGCTGGACTCGGAACTGACCCGCTCTTTGGAATCCTGGAAGAAGATAACCAGATTTCGATTATTTCTGGAGATCCGATTTACCACGGTATTCAAAAGACAGCAGCGAAAGTAGAGCTCACTAAAGTGCGCTTATTAGCGCCAGTAATTCCGCGCTCGAAGATTGTCTGTGTTGGAAAGAACTATGCCGACCACGCTGCCGAAATGGGGAGCGTGGTTCCAGCCGAACCCATCATCTTCCTCAAGCCCAATACATCAGTGATTGGCCCAGGAGACACAATTGTCTGGCCAGCGATGGCACCTTCCATTGATTACGAAGCTGAGCTGGCAATCGTTATTGGCAGAGTCTGTAAAGAGGTTCCGAAAGAGCGCGTAAAAGATGTGATCTTTGGTTACACAATCGCAAATGATGTGACTTCGCGCGAACTGCAAAAGCGCGACGGACAATGGATGCGGGCAAAGTCATTCGACACTTTCTGTCCGATTGGTCCATGGATTGAAACTGAATTTGTGCCGGGCATACAACAAATCTCACTCACCGTCAATGGCGAAACAAAGCAAGATGCCTCAATTTCACAGATGATCTTCTCGGTTGAGGAAATCGTCCACTTTGTTACGCAAGTAATGACACTGCTGCCAGGAGATGTGATTATTACTGGCACACCAGCCGGCATCGGGACACTTCCTGAAAAAGCTACCGTTGCAATATCCATCGAAGGCCTTGGCCAATTAACAAATAGAGTGAGCGCGCGTCCATGAGTACTACACGTCCAGTAAAAGTTCGCTTTGCGCCTTCACCTACCGGAGATTTACACGTTGGAAATATCCGTACCGCACTCTTTGATTGGGCATATGCCCGTCACACAGGTGGCACGTTCTTATTCCGTATCGAAGATACAGATACCACTCGCGTTACTGATGAATATATTCAAGCCGCAATCGACACACTTAAGTGGCTTGGCTTGCAATGGGATGAAGGTCCAGAAGTAGGTGGAGCAAATGGTCCTTACCTACAATCACAGCGACTAGATATCTATGCCGAGTGGGCGCAGAAGTTTCTTACCCAAGGCGATGCCTATCACTGCTACTGCTCACCGGATGAGCTAGAGGCGGTACGCGAGGAACAACGGAAAGCAAATGTTGCTCCGGGCTATAACGGACATTGTCGTGATTTAACTGCAGAGCAGATAGCGGCTTTTAAAGCGCAAGGTCGCGAAGCGGTCGTACGTATGCGTATGCCTGATGGCAGCACCACATTTACTGATGAAATTCGCGGCGATGTCACATTCGATCATAAGTTTGTACCCGACTTCGTGCTGGTGCGAGCTGATGGTTCTCCGCTCTATACCTTGGCCGTTGCTATCGACGACATTTTGATGGGCGTCACGCACGTTCTACGTGGAGAAGATCTACTTTCTTCAACGCCGCGTCAGATTCGCGTGTATCAAGCGATGGGCGTGAAATTAGAAGATTATCCAGTCTTTGCCCACCTGCCATTTGTAATGGGACAAGATAACGCCAAGCTTTCCAAGCGTAATGGTGAAGTTTCTATCGCTTGGTATCGCGAACAAGGTTATTTACCAGAAGCAATTTGTAACTATTTAGCGCTACTGGGCTGGTCTCCTGGAGATGATCGAGAGAACATCTCGATGAAAGAATTGACCGAACTATTTACAGTAGAAAAGGTGCACTCTTCACCTGCCCGCTTCGATATGAAGAAGCTTGAGGCGATTAACGGCGATAAAATTCGTGCGCTCTCGCTCGAAGATTTCACCACCTGGACTTTGCCATTTCTCATTAAAGCCAAGGTAATTACCGGTACAGATGAGGAAATTGAGTTGGTAAAGCAGGCGCTACCACTTATTCAAGAACGCATCGTTAAACTCGATGAAGCGCCTGCGCTGCTCAACTTCCTCTTCGTTAAGCAATTTGCAGTTGATCCAGATGCGGTGGCAAAGATTAGTGATGCGCCAGCAAAGGAAATTCTCAAGCGTTCTGAGAAAGAGTTAACGGCTCTTTCAGTATGGAACCACGAATCAATTGAAGCGGCGCTTCGCAGCTCGCTCATTGAGGAGTTAGGTCTTAAGCCGCGCATTGCATTTACCGCAGTGCGTATTGCAACGACGGGCAGCACTATCTCTCCGCCACTTTTCGAGTCGATGGAGTTGCTCGGCAAAGATGCTTGCCTGACTCGTATTTCTGCAGCCCTGGTCCTGTAATTTCTGCCGTTTGGGTGGGGTAAACTTCTCATCTTGCCTTAGGGTAAAAATTTAATATTGGGGTATGGGGTAATTGGCAGCCCTGCTGATTCTGGTTCAGTAAGTCTAGGTTCGAGTCCTGGTACCCCAGCGATCTACAACTAAATATGCCACAACTAAATATGTTCGTCCTAGTTATTTTTTTGGCACGGCCCCGTCGTCTAGCGGCCTAGGACTCTGGCTTCTCAAGTCAGCTACGAGGGTTCGAATCCCTTCGGGGCTACAGTTCGTTACTTACATCTACAGAGATGAGATGGCAATGGCGATTACCGAGCGCGTTGAACTTAACGCTGCGCAAATCGCTGCGCTCTCATTGTTAGTCGATGGGCGTATCTCACAAAATGAATCCGTGCTCGATGCCCACGGTCGCGATGAATCAGCCTTTCCGCCGGTGCAACCTTGCGCAGTAGTAACCGTTAAATCTACGGAAGAAGTCTCCAAAGTACTTGCGTACTGCAATCAAGCGAAGATTCCGGTGGTTGCCTTCGGCGCTGGAACATCGCTAGAAGGGCACGTTCTTCCATTACGCGGTGGAATTTCTTTAGACCTAAGTGAGATGGATCAAATTTTAAAAGTCTCGCCGGATAACCTAACAGTCAAAGTCCAAGCAGGTGTAAAGCGAATGGCGCTCAATAAAAAGTTGTCATCCGACGGCCTCTTCTTCTCCGTCGACCCAGGCGCCGATGCCACTATCGGCGGAATGACCTCAACCGGCGCTGCCGGCACAACCACGGTGCGCTACGGATCAATGCGCGAGAACGTATTAAAACTGACCGCAGTTCTTGCCGATGGAACGATTTTGGAAGTTGGCCGCGAGACACGAAAGCTATCTGCCGGTTATGACCTTACAAGGCTCATTGTTGGATCAGAGGGAACGCTTGCTGTCGTTACTGAAATTACGCTTCGCGTATTTGGAATTCCAGAGAAGATGGCAGCGGCCGTTTCTTGCTTTGCATCGCTTGCAGATGGCGTACAAGCAGCGATAGCAATTGTTCGTTCTGGTGTTGCGATTGCGCGCTGTGAGTTTTTGGATGCGCAGTCCATTAGAAATGTGAACTCCCACGACGGTTTAACTCTGCACGAGGCTCCGACGCTGCTCTTTGAGTTCCATGGTTCTCCGCGTGGTGTTGAAGAAGATGCTCAGGTAGTGCAAGAGATCACGAGCGAATTTGGTGGCACCGAATTTAAGTGGACAACTGATGAAGGTGAACGAAGAAAGTTATGGCAAGCACGCCATAACGCTTACTGGGCTGGCATCGCTGCTCACCCTGGAAAGCGTGGCATCAGTACTGATGCCGCAGTTCCGCTATCAAAGTTAGCCGACGCAGTTGCGGCATCTGAGAAGCTACTCAAAGAATCAGGGTTCCCCTTCTCAATTCTGGGACACGTTGCAGATGGAAATTTCCATACATTTATCATCACAGATCCGTCGAAGCCGGAAGAGTTGGCCACGATTCGTGAACTCACGCATGAGATGACATCTCAGATTATTGCGATGGGTGGAACATGTACCGGCGAACATGGAATCGGTGCCGGCAAGATTGATTCCCTGGTCGAGGAAGCTGGCGAGTCTTCAGTTGCGGTGATGCGAGCGATTAAGGCAACGCTAGACCCGAATGGGATTTTAAACCCGGGGAAGATATTTAATTAAGCAAGAGTGCCTGCGCGATTGCGCGGCCAATCTCCTTGAGTACTGGCGCAGGTTCGGCAATGCATTTTTCAAGATCACTCTCATAATCAGTAAGTGCATATACTTTCGAAAAGAGTGTCTGGTCCTTAATCTCTGCTTGCCCGCAGACCATAACGCTGGGGATATGCAGCGAGGAAGCGGCTGCGTGCACTCCCATCGGAGCTTTTCCACCTAAAGATTGCGAATCAAATTTTCCTTCACCGGTGATGACAAGATCTGCCCCAGCGAGTGCTTGCTTAAAGTGAGCAAGCTCTAACACCATTTCGATTCCACTTCGTTGAGCTGCTCCTAAAAAAGTGAAAGCCATAAAGCCCATACCACCGGCTGCTCCGGCGCCAGGTGAGTTCACATAAGCAGAGCCGATAAGACCAGAAAAATGTGAAAGTGCTTTCTCTAGCAGTTCGACGTCAGCTGGCGATGCACCTTTCTGGGGCGCAAAGACGTAGGCAGCGCCACTGCTTCCAAGAAGAGGATTAGTGACATCACTTGCAAGGATAAATTTCGTCGTCGCGATTCGAGAATCTACTTTGGTCAGATCAATTGTGGCGATATCTATGAGTCCGACACCACCGCGTTCTACTGATTTACCATCGCTATTTTTTAGCTCTGCGCCCAACGCTTGCAGTGCACCAGCCCCAGCATCGGTCGTCGCTGTACCGCCAACTGCAAGAATAATTGTGCCCACTCCGTGATCGAGCGCCTTCAGAATTAGCTCGCCTGTTCCGAATGAAGTCGCAGTAAGCGGTGCTAATTCATTATTAGGAAGTTGTGAAAGTCCTGAAGCTTCAGCCATTTCGACAATTGCAACGTCATCTCGGATGGCAATGCGCGCAGTGACTTGATTTCCAACGGGTCCGGTTACCTTATATTCAAAAGGTTTGAAGCCAGAATGAAGAAGCGCATCGAGGGTACCTTCACCTCCATCACCAATTGCAAAGGTATGTATTTCGCATTCTGGGATTGCGCTCAATATTCCTTCTGCAAGTGATGTGGCAACCGCACGTGAAGATGCGCTGGACTTAAATGAATCACTAGCAATCACAATCTTCATATGGGAATCATATGAGCAGTGTTGTAATCTAACGACATGAAAATAGCGAGATTTGGTGCATTTGGTTCAGAGCGTCCAGCAGTCATGATCAGCGATAGTCAGGCTGTCTACGTTGATTCACTGATAAAGGATTGGAATCGTGATGAACTCGAAGCAGGAGCGTTAGCGAAAGTACAGGCCGCTGACCTCTCGCAACTCGAGCACTTTGATATCGCCGGTCTTCGCGTTGGTAGTCCGGTCGCTCGCCCCACCAAATTGATCTGTATCGGCCTTAACTATGCGCGCCACGCTGCTGAATCGGGGATGACCCCACCACCTGAGCCGGTTGTATTTATGAAGGCGCCAGATTGTTTAGTTGGACCAAATGATGACATCGTTATTCCGCCGAATTCAACGGCCACCGATTATGAAGTAGAACTTGCAATTGTTATTGGCAAACGTGCACTTTATTTGAAGAGTGAGAACGAGGCTCGAAATTACATTCTCGGATATTCCATGAGCCAAGATGTCAGCGAACGCCACTGGCAATTAGAGCGCGCCGGGCAATGGGTTAAAGGAAAGTCATTTCCAACCTATAACCCAATGGGACCAGTTGTAATTACTGGCGATGAGTTTGCACCAGATGATGTTCGCCTGCACTGCGCAGTTGATGGCGAGAAGCGTCAAGATTCACGCACTAGCGATTTAATTTTCGGTATCAATCATATTGTTTGGTATGTCAGCCAATTTATGGAGCTACACCCTGGCGACATCATCAATACTGGAACACCAGAAGGTGTAGGAATGGGCTCAAAGCCAACCAAGTACCTCAAAGCTGGTCAGAAAATTGTGACCGGAATTGAAGGTATTGGCGAAATGACTTCTCGTACCGTTTAACTTATAAATTGATGGGCGGAATTAAACCTTCGCGTTCCATATCCACCCATAACTCTGCCGGAAGCTCGGCATCAAAGTAAGCGATATTGGCGCGAAGCTCTGCCAGTGTGCCGGCGCCAGTTAGTACCGATGCCACCGCTGGGTGGCGCAACGGAAATTGCAGTGCCGCGGCCGGAAGTTCGACATCGTATTTTTCCAGGAATGCTTTGATCGCGCGCGCCTTATTCAGTATCTCTTGCGAAGCTGGCTCGTAATCAAATCGAGCACCATCTACAGGATTTACTAATACGCCAGAGTTATATACACCGGCTGCGACAATAGAGACATTCTTCTTCAAAGCCAGCGGGTACAACTCTTCCTGCGCACTTTGATCAAGGAGGGTAAATCGACCCGCAATGAGTGCAATATCAAGGTCTGTCTCTTTCATAATCGCAATCGAGGTTGGGCACCAGTTCATGCCAATACCAATAGCTTTCAGTAAGCCTTCATCACGCATGGCGTGAAGTACGGGATAGACAACATCAATTGCTTCCCGGATCAATTCATCGGCATCGTGGATATAGACAATATCAATCGAGTCTCGTCCAAGGCGGGTAAGGCTCTCTTCTAAAGATTTGCGAATTCCGGCAGGGGAGTAGTCAAAGTACGCCTCAAGATTGGGGTCAGCATCAGGGAATTTATTCAAATCAATATTCTTCCCCGGGCGAAATAAACGTCCTACCTTTGTCGAAATAGTCGGATTATGTGAACTTAATTTAACTCCACGACCGACTCGAGTCTCCCCAACTCCATATCCATAAAACGGCGCGGTATCGATGTATGAAATACCAGAATCGAGAGTTTCCAAAATAAGCGCATCAGCATCTGCTTCGGCAACTTTATGAAAGAGCCCACTAACAGGAGCAGAGCCCAAGCCGAGACGCGAAACGTTTACGCCAGTATTGCCGATGGCTCTCACTTCACTATGACGCATTTTTTAACTCTCCTATTTGCCAATTGCTATTTGCAAAGTGCTATGTGCATTGAGCTACTCGCGCCTTTGCAATTGCCAACAATAGCTTCTCATCGATTTCCCAATCAGAGGGTACCTGAATTGTTTTCTTATTGACTTTGTACCCCGTGAGTTTAGGCGCAAACTTCGCGATGATTCCATCACCCCAAGGACCAAGCAGAATATGGTTTTTCAGTACCGATACACCCAGGATGTATTCATCACCTAACTTAAGCATTGGCGTATTCCAGGCGATGACAACTTTCATCTCCGGGTATTGGGCTTGAATGGTTTTAAAGATCGCCTTCACCGTCTTCTTCTTCACCGCGTCATGCGGTTCGAGGTAACCGGTCAGAGTGGTAAATCTCTTTGAGGTACTAGAGCCTCGATGCGTCATGACCACGGCATTTGCATGCGCCTGACTAAAGCCATGTTCTTCTCTTAAGTAAGCAATCTGGGCTGGGTACTTATCTTCATCCAGATCCTTCAAGCGCGCAAACCAATAGGACATGGGCTGGCCGTACTTCTTCTCAATTGCAGGAAAGAAGTTAGAGCGATCACCGAACTGCGTTGCCATGGCGTGCATCCTACAAGAGTTCATTTCAAGCCGAGATTTACAAAGCCAGAGAAGAACTATGCTCTGCCCATGAATACGGCGACCCGCGCTCTCGCAGCGATGCTCATCGTTGCCGGAATCGCGCACTTCTTCTTTCCTAGAGCACTCGATGCCATCGTTCCGCAATTTCTTCCCGGTGGCCCGCGCCTCTGGACATACCTCAGCGGAGTCGCAGAGATAGCAATCGGTCTCGCTCTATTTGCACCACCTTCGATGCAGATTGGTTCAACACCGATACGACTACTAGCAGCTTACGGCGCACTCTTTCTCTTCATCGCGGTCTATCCAGCCAATATCAAGATGGCTATCGATTGGCGCAATCGCCCAATGCCATATCCACTGATTGCATTCGCACGTTTGCCGCTGCAATTCGGATTGTTCTACTGGGCGTGGTCAATTATCAAAGTGCTTAAGAGATAACGACGCAGATGAAGGCAAAGATCAAGAACGGCTTCGCACCTAAAGTCTGCCAGCGCTGTAATCTGGAATTTGAGTGGCGCAAGAAGTGGGCGCGCGATTGGGAGAATGTGAAATATTGTTCGGAAAAGTGCAAAGCGGGAAAATAACTGTAATATCCACCTTTAAGAAATCAAGGAAAACCAATTTGGAAAGAGGAAAACCATGGGCGCTTGCGGATGCAGCTACACCAGAGATGAAGAGAAGAACTGCGATGGAACACATAAGGTTGTAAAAGCAGTAAAGGCTGATCTTGCCGAGAAGTTAGAAGCTAATGGCTTTCCACACGCTGCTGAATATGTGCGGAATAACTAAGTAACTTTCTTCTCAATTGAAATGGGAGTAAGTCTGCCTCCCACCGCCATTGCTGCTCCAATTAAGACCAGGTTTTTTACTATGTACTGACCCTCAAGGGTTAAGTTAAAAGGTATTGAGATAAAGCAAACCTCAGGAAGCAGTACTAGCGGCAAGAAGGTGCCGGGCATCTGCAGGGCAAGAAGAAATAGCCCAAGTCGGATAAATGATGGCACCAGCAGACAGAGGCCGATTATTGCCTCCCAGATTCCTAAAATAGGAATGAAGATATCCGGGTTAAACCAGTAAACAGTTTTCGTAATCAAATCGTTAGCCGGGCTATCTCCAAAAATTTTCAGGACGCCGAACCAGATGAAGACAATGCCAAGTGAGATGCGAAGAGCTGGCATGCTGACTCGATTTAAAAATGTAATGAGCGTGAGATCGAACTTCTTTATCTTGCCTAGATCACGTAATTGCATTATCGGTTCTCCATTCTGAATCGCTTAATTATACTGAACTTGAACTCGCTAGGTGAGTTAGAATTGACGAGCACGAAGAAATGGGGCGTGACACGCATGAGTGAGATAACCGTTATTTATGATGGCCAATGTCAATTATGCAAAAACTCTATTTCCTGGGTGAGCAAAAAACTAGCAATTAACCTGGTCGATTTTCATACCGCCGAACTCGCACGATACGGATTAAGCCCGGAGCAGTGTGCTCGTGAGGTTTTCGTCATCACCCCCACTCACCGATACAGCGGCGCGCAAGCTGCAGCCTTCTTACTGAAAGCCAGGGGAAATAAAGTTTTAGCAGCGGTGATAACTATTTCTGGGCCCGTTGGTCGCGCTGGCTATCGCTGGGTAGCGGGCAATAGAAACTCCTGGCCGGTAAAGATTCTCTCCCGGCTACTTAAAAATTAAATAGTTCCTTGTTCTAAACCCTTTAGCACTTCTTTCGCGCGCAACTTAAGTTCGGTCAAATCATTGAGCCGCTTAAGACCAAATATCTGTTGGCTCATTCGATGGTTTTTTACAAATGTCTCTTTATGTCGGTCGAGAAAATCCCAATACAAGGTAGTAAATGGACATGCGGTGGGACCGGTACGAAGTTTGGGGTCATAGACACATGGCTTGCAGTAGTTAGACATACGCGAGATGTAGGCACCACCTGCGGCATAAGGCTTGGTCATCATTTTGCCGCCATCGGCATGTACGCCCATACCAATTACATTGGGCACCATTACCCATTCGGTGGCATCGATAAATTCTTCGCGCATCCAATCAAGAAATTCTTGTGGGTTAGTGCCGGTTACCAGCGCGAGATTCGAGAGCACCATCAGCCGCGGAATGTGATGCACCCAGGCGCGATCTTCGATATCGCTGACAATTGATTTCACGCAATTCATTTGAGTGGCGCCAGAATCAGTAAATAGTGGCAGGAGTTTTCTAGTGGCTCCTAACATATTGTTATTTCGGTAATCGGGACCCAGAAACCAATACATACCGTTGACATATTCGCGCCACCCAATGATTTGGCGGATGAAACCTTCGGCTGATGCAATCGGAATATCACCGGTTTTAAATGCCTTCACCGCAGCATGTATTACCTCGGCCGGATGTAAAAGTCCGTTGTTGATATATGGCGAGAGCACCGAGTGATGTAGCGCCCAGTTATCAGTAGTCATCGCATCTTCAAGTGGACCAAATTCGGCAAAGTGGTTATCGATAAAATTCTTCAGTGCCTTTAATGCACCCTTGCGCGTAGTAGCCCAAGTGGTTGTGGGGGTGAAGTCGAGTTCCTTGGCAACTTCTACATCAAGCTCATCGCGTTTAAATTCTAAGTAGGCCGGGCCTTCATATTTCTTTGGTGGGGGCAAACGATTTTCTTTATCGTAATTCCACGCGCCACCCTCGGGTTCGGTTCCATCCATCAAGATATTGAGTCGGGTTCGTTGTTTCTTATAGAAGTTATCCATGACAAATGTTTTCTGCCCGCCGGCCCAACTAGCAAAAAGTGCGCGCGGGGTAAGAAAGAAATCATTTTCAACAAAGCTAACGCCGTAATCTTTCAGCGCCTCAAATTGGCGAAACGAGCTCGGCTCGGCGCAGACAATCGGCAGCTTCGGGTACTTCTTGGAAATCGCAGTCAGGCCATCGACGGTGGTGGGCGCCTTTACGTACTCCACGGTGAAGCCTTCGGTTTCTAGTAATTGCGCAAAGTGGCGAGCGCTAGAAATCAGAAAGAAGAGCCGCTCCTTATGCCAGTTCCGCCCCGTGGTCATGCGGGCGCTTTCCACCATCGCAATCAGATCAGTGGCTGGGTCGGCGCCTTTCAACGCCCCGAAGTCGCGATGCAAGTGGTCAAAAGGGATAAAAACTATCCGCTTCATGGCATTTACCCCGGGCATGTGAGCAATCTTAGAGTCGAAACGCCGTTTAGGACTTCTGCGCCCCTCTAACTGTTAGTTTACGCTAGAGATACACGATGAGGGCAGCTCGCCTGAATTTACATGAAAGTTGGATATCAGATGGATGAATTAAATCTTCTTAAATTATGGAATACAAAGCGCACCCAGATTATTCAGGCACAGGTCGCACCAGCACTCGTCTTAATCGGCGCAATGGTCCTTGCTAGCCTTGATATTTTCGCAACCGCTCCTGATGCGGCCAAGTACTTGGCACTCGGAGTAATATCCGTGACCGGAATTCTTGCCATGATCACCCAATACGCAGCAATTCGTGAAGCTGAAGCTCTCCTAGTTGATCTTCGTGCACTAAAGAGCTCATCATCTCTCACAAAGAAGATTGCTGATTCACGTGGCCTTCTCTCGCTGATGGCTATCGGAATCGTTGGCATGGGACTTGCAATTTTCGCACTATCAACCTGGGCTGTACTCGGCTAGTACTCTTCTTCCTATGAAGATTGCATTTGCAGTTATAGCTTTATACGCAGTCGCCGCCGGCGTTCTCATATTTGTTTATGAGAAGCCGGCTAAGAAACGTCAAAAAATAACCGGCCGCGGCGGCGACTTCGAAAGCTAAGCAATCTCCTTTAAGCAGACACAATCGCTCTTCGCAGTTATAACTTCAGCGCCATCGGCAAGGCCAGACCTATACTCGGGCAATGAAAATTCAAAGTGCCATTGCTGGAAGTCTGCCAAAGCCTCGATGGCTTGCTGAATCAGAGCAGTTATGGGCGCCTTGGAAATTAGAGGGTGACGAGCTTCGCGAAGCCAAAAACGATGCGATGACTATCGCTGTGGCTAACCAATTACAAGCAGGCGTTGACGTTATTGGTGATGGCGAACAGAGTCGCCAACACTTTGTAACTACCTTTGTGGAAAATCAAGAAGGTATCGACTTTATAAATAAGAAAACAATGCGTATTAGAGATCGATATGACGCTCTTGTGCCCACCGTCGTTGCTCAAATTAACCGCACCCGCTCTGTCTTCGTCGAAGATGCGAAATTCTTACGCACCCTGACTGATAAGCCCCTCAAGTTCACCCTGCCTGGACCTATGACAATTATCGACACTCTCTTTGATGAGCACTACGGCAGTCGAGAGAAATTAGCATTTGCATTCGCTGAGATTCTTAATGAAGAGGCGAAAGAGTTAGTTGCCGCCGGAATCGATGTCATCCAATTCGATGAACCTGCTTTTAACGTCTTCTTCGATGATGTTCACAATTGGGGTGTTGCCGCCCTGGAGCGCGCTGCTGCTGGGCTGACAAGTAAAACAGCGGTGCATATTTGTTACGGCTATGGAATTGAAGCCAATATCAAATGGAAGAACACACTCGGCGACGAGTGGCGCCAGTACGAAAAAACCTTCCCAATGCTGGCCCAGAGCTCGATTGATCAGGTAAGCCTGGAGTGTCAAAACTCAAAGGTGCCGATGGAGCTCATCGAAATTCTGCGCGGAAAGCAGATTATGGTCGGGGCAATCGATGTCGCCAGCACCACGGTAGAAAGCGCGCAGGATGTAGCAAATGTCTTACGCGAGGCGCTTAAGTATGTCGACGCTGAGAATTTGATCGCCTGTACAAATTGCGGCATGGTGCCACTGGCAAGAGATGTGGCTAATGGAAAGTTGAAAGCGCTAGCCGCAGGCACAGCTCTCATTAACAAAGAGTTGGGCTTGTAGCCGCCTAATCGTTATCACCCGGCGCTAAGCAACCGGCGTTAATCAATTAAACGTCAGATTCAGAAGACTTGCCGGTCTTCCACTTTCGAGCCTTCTGCGAAGGGTCTTTCTTGGTAGCAAATGAGAAAAATGCCAGGCCAACCACCAGCGCACCAGCGCCTACACCATAGGCAATCACATCATCGGCGCGATTTGTATCAACAAAGATTCCAACGAAGATCACGGCCACGATGGCAACAATGACGCCGATCAGCTTTGACTTTAGGTCGTCAAGATCATGCACTTCCAACCAAGGTGGAACCTCAAGATCTTCATCAATAAATAGTTCATAGAGACCATAACCGATAACCAGCAGCACCGTTCCGAGCAGAATTCCATCGACGGCCGTTAATATCTCTACGGTAGTTAACTTCAATTTCGTGCCATTCATCGCGGTATCGATGACCACTCGCACCATCTCGACCGAGCCTTGGAACATCAAGAGCAGCGCACCCAAGATCGATGCGATAGCAGGGATAAGTACGGCGTAACGCGTGGCAGCCAGGATGCGGTTCATGGTTTAAGGATAGTAGAGGCGGCCCGATTTTCAGCGGCGCCGGAATGCTTTTCTAGCGATGAACTGCAGCCGAACGATGAGCTTTGAGCCGAAGGAGGCCTTCGCACCGCCGTTAAAGATTGTCTTTTCAATAAATGGCTCGGTGTACTTCGTAACCTTGTGAAAGTTCTCCATGCTTAACTCATCCTTAAGCGATTCCGATTTCGTATAAGCGCTGAATTCACTGATCTCAGTGCCACCGCAAAATGAACAAGTACGAGTTTCTGCAGGCACCCGCTTCTGGCATTTCGGGTTTAGGCAAAGGGCCACAATTACTTCCAATCCATGCTCAGCCTTACACTATCGGTATGAAAAGAATTCTGCTCGTATCTCTGACTCTGTGGTCACTCGTTCTCGTTGCACCACCTTCATCGGCGGCGGTCAAAGCTGGCAGCGCCTGCACTAAGCAAGGTGTTAAACAAATCAGCGGCGGCAAGAGTTACACCTGCATCAAGCAAGGCAAGAAGTTTGTTTGGAACAAGGGCGTCGCAGTAAAAAAGCCAGCCCCCGCTGCATCATCAACAGCAACTCCAACTGCAGCTGCATCATCAACAGCAACTCCAACTGCAGCTGCATCATCAACACCAGCAGCAACACCAACAGCATCTCCAGTACCAGCGCCAACAAAGGTCGGCTACACAATGGCACAGGTGCGTGCTAATGACTCTGCCAGCAGCTGTTGGTCTTTAATCGATGGCTCTGTTTATGACTTAACCAGGTGGATTAATTCTCACCCGGGTGGATCTGGTGCAATCGTTGGAATATGTGGCAGAGATGGAACTGCTTCATTTAATTCTCGCCACGGCGGCCAAAGTAGTCCGAAATCAACACTTGCAAGTTATTTACTCGGCCCACTAGAAAAGTAATCAGGCTCTGCAATTAGATTACGCACATGCCAGAGCTTCCCGAGGTTGAAACAGTACGCAGGGGACTGGCACATTTTCTTATCGGCTACCGCTTCAAAAGCGCCGAAGGCCTGCACCCCCGAGTATTAAAGCCCACCTCACTGCAACCTCTGACGGCAGTTATTGGCGCGCAGATCAAAGGCATTGAACGCCGCGGAAAGTTCTTATGGTTCGCACTCGATCGAGATCTCGCACTCGTTGCTCACCTAGGAATGTCCGGACAGTTCCTTGTCGCACGCAAAGATCGACCACAACCAAACCATGTGCGGGCACACTTTGATTTAAGTAAAGGCTTCAAGCGCCACGAACTACTCTTTAGTGATCAGCGCACCTTTGGTTGGCTATCGGTAGAAGAGTTAACCGATGGCATTCCCCAATCCGCCCGCCACATCGCACTCGATCCCTTTGATCCCGCATTCGATCGCGATGCCGTAATTGCCAGAATGAAATCTCGTAAAGCTGCCATCAAGAGCGTAATACTTAATCAAGAGATCATGAGCGGTGTCGGCAATATCTATGCCGATGAATCCTTATGGCGAGCAAAGATTCACCCCGAGATCCCTGCCTCTGAATTAAGCAATAAGAAAATCACCTCACTCCTCGATGCCGCAATCCAAGTCATGGCAGAGGCGGTAGAAGTAGGTGGCACATCTTTTGACGCCCTCTATATCAACGTCAATGGCGAGAGCGGATTCTTTGAAACATCCCTTGCCGCCTACGGCCAAGAAGGTGAGCCATGTCCACGGTGCGAGCGAGGGATTAGAAGGATTGCCTTTGGAAATAGGTCATCACATTTTTGTCCGAAGTGTCAGGTGTAGGCGTCGCTAACTGCTGATTTCTAGGGATCTTCCGGTTGTCACTCGCAGTCTCTAAGCTTCAGATATGCGCTATTGGTGGGTCAACCAAAATCAAACGTATAAATATGAGGTGCCGGGCGGATTTCTCTGGTCACCAAAAGAAAGAGCAGACGGCGGGCGAAACTATTTCTACAAAACCATGGAACAGGTTTCACCGGGAGATTTAGTTTTTTCTTATTGTGAAACATATATCAAAGCCGTTGGAGTGGTTCAGGCGAAAGCTGTAACGGCGCCAAAACCAGATTTTGCGAATGCAGGTCAGAATTGGTCAAACGTAGGCTGGTATGTAGAAGTAGAGTTTCAAGAAATCCTGAAACCAGTGCAACCGAGAAATTTCATGGGAATGATTAACCCACTTCAAGAAGCAAAGTATGCCCCTCTGCAATCAAATGGAAATGGCAAGCAAGGTGTTTACTTAACTGAAATCTCTGAAAAACTCGGAAGTCTTTTGATTCAACTTTCCAATGCAGATTTGGCTGGAATCCAACATAAATTAAAGCCAACACCTGATGTGGAATCGGATTACGAAATAAATTTGGAAATTGAAGCCAGGCATCTATCTGGAGACCTCGAAAAAATCCAACTAACCAAATCAAGGCGCGGTCAAGGAATTTTCAAAGCGAATGTCCGTTTAATAGAAAATCATTGTCGAGTTACCGGCATTTCTAATGTGCGCCACCTTCGCGCGAGCCACATAAAACCTTGGGCGAATTCCGATAATCATGAGAAATTGGACGGCCACAATGGGCTCTTACTTTCGCCGCATGTCGATCACTTATTTGACCGCGGGTTTATTTCCTTCAAGGAAACTGGGGATTTCTTGGTCTCGAAGGAATTAAGTCGTGAAGTTCTTGACCGTTGGTCCATCTCCGACTCAATAAATGTAGGCGTTTTTACAAAATCTCAAAGTGCCTATCTTCAGTATCATCAAGACGTAATCTTTCAACGGTAACCTTCATCCATGCTCGCTTATTTGGCCAATAAGGCTCAATTTCTCGAAGATGCTCACATCATCGAGGATTTGGTCCGCGATTCGGTCAAGGAAAATCTTGGCATCGGAGTGAGCCAGAATGAATACGCATCGTGGCGCAATTCGCTAGGAAATGGCATGTCCCACATCATCGCCAGCCCTGAGATTCCTGATGATGCTGGAATTGCTATCGAGTACCAAATCAATAAGTTGAAAAATAGAATTGACTTTATCGTTTCTGGAAGAGGAGCGCAGGGACAAGAGTCAATTGTCATTGTGGAATTGAAGCAGTGGACCGAAGTTGACTATTCAGAGCTTCCGGAACACGTAAACACATTCGTAGGCCAAAAGAAGCGTGATGTCGTTCATCCTTCTTACCAGGCTCGAAGTTATGCCAGTTTGCTCGAAATGTATAACGAATATGTATATGAGACCCCGGTAAATGTGACCTCGTGTGCTTATTTGCATAACTGCCCGGAGTTAGAAGTTGTCAATGATTCTAGGTATGAAGTGGCTCTTCGAAACACACCTGTCTTTATTAAGGGACAAAAGAGTGAGATCGTCAGCTTGATAGCAAACCAGATAAAGACTGGCGATGGCGTTGAGTTGTTGCGAAAGATTGATGCGGCACCCACTAGGCCATCGCTGCAGCTTGCAGAAGCCGTATCGAGAATGCTGCTGGGAAAAGAAGCATTCGTGTTAATTGATGATCAGAAAACTGTTCTTGAATCTATCGTGAAAGCCGCTCAAGATGGTCTGGATGGAAAGAAGCAAGTTCTCATCGTGAGAGGTGGGCCAGGAACCGGTAAATCAGTTGTGGCGATTAATGCACTTTCTCGTTTGATGGGACAACGACTAATCGCTCGATACGTGACACCGAATGCTGCACCTCGTGCTGTATTCGAAGTGAACCTAAAGGGAGCCTATAAAGGCGGCGAGATTAAAGAACTTTTTAGTGGGTCAGGAAGTTTCACAGGAATTGAGGAGAGTGATTTTGACATTCTTATCGTGGATGAAGCGCATCGACTGAAGCTAAGAACCCAGTATTCAAAAGGTGGCGATAATCAGATTCGTGAAGTGATCTATGCGGCAAAGACGTCGGTATTTTTCATTGACGAGGCACAGAAAGTGACTTGGAAAGATATAGGTGAAGTTTCAGAAATTGAGAAGTTTGCAAAGTCCATGAATGCCGAAGTGAAGCACTTGGAGCTTAAATCCCAGTTCCGATGCAATGGTTCAGATGGATATATGACCTGGATTGATGAGGTTTTAGGGGTTATTGAGGATGAAGAAACGACGTATCCAGAGGCGAGTTATGACTTCAAGATATTTTCAAATCCATCAGAGTTGTACAAGGAAATTAGAAGCAAGAATCACATTAACAATAAGTCAAGAATGCTTGCAGGATACTGCTGGGATTGGGTGAGCAAAAATAACCCAAAGCTAGATGACATCACATTCCCTGATTTCGGTTTCTCGGCAAAATGGAATCTGGAATCTCGCGGAAGCGCTTGGATCATCGATGCGAATTCGATTGAAGATATTGGATGTATTCACACGTCACAGGGCCTTGAGCTCGACTATGTTGGAGTGATTGTGGGTCCTGATTTCAAGATCGAGGATGGCGAACTAGTTACAGATCCGGCTGGTCGCGCGAGCACTGATGTGTCACTCCATGGTTACAAAAAGGAAATGAAGGAAGAACCAATCAGTGCGGGCGCCAAAGCTGACAAAATAATTCGAAATACTTATCGAACACTCATGACTCGCGGAATGAAGGGTTGCTATATTTACTGCACTGATCCAGAGGTTGCTAAGTATTTCCAAGATCGTCTGAGTAGATAGGTTCTCGCGTGAGTGAAATAAATGAATTGAAATCAGAAATTCGCGCTTTTGCAGATGCACGCGATTGGGAGATATTCCACACCCCGAAAAATTTATCAATGGCAGTTGCGGGCGAGGCAGGAGAGCTCGTATCTGAATTTCAGTGGTTGACCGCCGAGGAATCCAAGAAAGAGAATCTGGACGCAGAGAAGTTAAATGACATCAAGATGGAGATTGCTGATGTGGCGCTCTATTTATTCAGACTAAGTGATGTTTTAGATGTTGATCTTGCTGAAGTGATGCGCGAAAAGATGAAAATCAATGAGGAACGTTTCTAACTTCTACTTCCCGATTTCTGCAACAATCCCGCCCAGCACCGGCCTCGCCTTATCCGCCTCTTTCTCCAGCTTATGCAATTCATCCAGCAACACTTCATAGCCTTTTTCATTCACCACAGTTGCAGCGCCTAGGAATCTATTGAATTCTCGCCCGGTGCG
>Ga0247843_1003685_pt1 | contig 24468 bp, 26 predicted proteins | sample LaCruzMarch2017__FD_192420 | JGI IMG/M metagenome (GOLD analysis project Ga0247843, IMG submission 192420) | Freshwater microbial communities from meromictic Lake La Cruz, Castile-La Mancha, Spain - LaCruzMarch2017_8m | ecosystem: Environmental > Aquatic > Freshwater > Lake | place: Spain...
CGCGCCCTTCGTGGCCGTGGAACTGTTCTGGCGCAGCTGCGCCGACCCGTTCCAGCCCGATCCCCAGCCGCGGCAATGCCTGACCTTCCGCACCAACCTGGACGAGATGGTCACCGCCGACGCCGCCCACCCGATTCGCGTGGCCATCGACCCGCGCACCCGCGAGCCGCGCCCCTATATCCAGGTGCGCCCGGGCCTTGAGGCGCGCATCAACCGCGCGGTCTTCTACGAAATGGTGGCACTGGCCGAGACCGAGACGGTGGAGGGCCGCCCGCACCTTGGCATCTGGTCCGAAGGCGTGTTCTTCCCGATCGACGAAGCCCCTTGTGTCACGAGCCGCCAGGCCGCCGAGTGACCCTCTCCCGCGCGGCGCTGCTGGCGCGGCTGGCCGACCCGTCCCTGCTGGCCCGCGCCGCCCCCACCGCCAGCGACGATGCGGAAGCCGGGGTCGCCGCCCGTGGCGGGCTGGTCGAGGCGGCCGTGCTGGTGCCGATCATCTGGCGGCCCGAACCCTCCATCCTGCTGACGCTGCGCGCGGCACGGCTTTCATCCCATGCGGGCCAGGTGGCCTTTCCCGGCGGCCGGCTGGAACCCGGCGAGACGGCGCGCGCCGCGGCGCTGCGCGAAACCGCCGAGGAAGTCGGCATCCATGCCGGCCTGCCGACCATCGCGGCCGAATTGCCGCCGCATCTGACCGGCACGGGCTATCGCGTGACACCGGTGGTGGCCTCGCTGGACCCGCCCTTCGACCTGAGCGCTGACCCGGGCGAGGTGGCGGAGATCTTCGAATTCCCGTTGGCCACCGTGCTCGACCCCGCCGCGCCGGAACGACGCCAGCAGATGTTCCGGGGACGGGTTCGCGAATTCTGGGTGTGGCCGCATGATCGGCACCTGATCTGGGGCGCCACCGCCGCCATCCTGGTGAATCTGCAACGCATCCTCAGGCCCTGAGCGGCTGCCGAACCCTATCGGATCGCATGGAAACATCCGATCCGGCCGGATTGCGAAGGAAGGTGGGTTTGTTACGCCTTCTTCTCCCAGCCGCGCGGCCCCTGCTGCCAGTAGGTCAGCGTGTGGCCCGCGGCCTTCGCCGCGCGCCACCGGTCGCGCGCGGCGGCCACGGCTTCGGCATCGGCGCCGTCGAACAGGTCCAGCACCCGGTCATATTCGGCCAGGCGGGCGCTTTGCATGCCCTCCAGCAGCACCAGGAAGCGCGCGCCATTGGGCGGCGGCGCATCCTCAATGGTCAGCCAGATCGGCTGGAGGTCGGCCTGGCCGCTGGCGGCGCTGCCATGCGGCAGCCAATCCGGATCAGTGGCCAGCCACAGCGCCGCATCCAGCGCCGCCAGCCGCTCCGCGCTCGACAGCAGGATCTGCGCGCGCCCGCCTGCTTCCAGCACCCGACCGAGCAGCCTTGGCAGCACCGCTTCCAGCCGGCTGCGCGTCAGATGGTAGAAGCCGATCTCCGCCATGGCCCCGATCCCTACAGCAATATCCGACCGGATGGAAACGTCTGGTCCGACACCATTCTGCATAAGATATTGAATTCAAAGCGCGAAATCGGCTCAAGCTGATGCCGCGCGAAGCGATGATGCCCCGGGCGGCGGGTGGTGATCCTCGGATTCAAAGCGCTGCGCCACCAGCCGGTCGAGCAGCCTGACGCCGAAGCCGGTGGCGCCGGCGGGCCCGCCCGCATGCGCCGCCCGCTGCGTGTCCACCCCGGCAATGTCCAGATGCGCCCAGGGTGTCGCGCCCACAAAGGCTTCCAGGAAGGCCGCGCCATGGCTGGCATCGGGCAGCGGCCGCCCGGCGGCGGGCAGGCAATGGCGCAGATCGGCGATGTCGCTGCGCAGATCGGTGCGGTGCGCGTCGCCGATCGGCAGCGGCCAGACCGGCTCGCCCACCGCTTCCCCAGCGGCGGCGATGGCGGCCATCAGCGCGGAATCATTGCCGAACAGCCCGGCGCGATGATGACCCAGCGCCGTCACCACGGCGCCGGTCAGGGTCGCCAGGTCGATCACCGCGCGCGGCGCATGGCCCACGATGGCCTGGTGCAGCGCGTCGGCCAGCACCAGGCGGCCTTCCGCATCGGTATCGACAACCTCCACCGTCCGGCCCGATCCGGTGCGCAGCACGTCGCCCGGCCGGTAGCTGGCGGCGCCGGTGGCATTCTCGGCCAGCGCGAGCACCGCCACCGCCGGCGCGGCGGATTGCCGGCGCGCCAGCGCCAGCATGGCGCCGACGCAGGCCGCCGCCCCCGCCATGTCGGCGCGCATCGCCGCCATCCCCCGGGCCGGCTTGATGCAGACCCCGCCCGTGTCGAACACCAGCCCCTTGCCGACAAAGGCCACGGGCGGCGCCGCGATGCGCCCCCGCCAGCGCAGGATGGCCAGCCGCGGCGGGCTGGCCGGCCCGGCCCCCGCACCCACCGCCAGCAGCGCGCCGAGCCCCGCCCGCGCCAGCCGCTTCCGCCCCCAGACATCCACCGCGATCCCGACTTCGGCCAGCGCCTCCAGCCGGCTGGCGAAGGCGCGCGTGGTGAGTTGGTTCGCCGGCAGGCTGACCAGGTCGCGGGCCAGCAGGCAGCCCTCCACCCCCGGCGCGATCCCGGCCCAGGCCGCTTCGGCCGCGCCGGGCTGGTCGGTCAGCACGGTCAGGCGCTTGAGCCGGGTGAGGCCGGGCGCCCCGGGCGGCCGCCAGCTTCCGAGGGCGAACCCGGCCGCCAGCCAGGCCGCCTGGGATGGCCCGACCCCGTGCGCTTCCAGCGCCGCTTCGCGCAAATCGGTCAGCGCCACCGCCGCCGCCGCACCGGCTTGCTCATGCGCGCGTGGCCCGGCCGCCGCATCCAGCCCAAAGCCGATCCGCCGCGTGGCCCCCGGCCGCTCGCGCAGCTGGCCGAAGGGCAGGCCCGGCTCCGGCTCCAGCCGGCACGCGGCCTCGGCGCCGCGGCGGCGGAAGCGGATCGCCAGCATGGCGGGCGTCTCAGCCCTCGGCCATCTCCGCCACCAGCCGGTCGAGCAGGCGCACCCCGAAGGCCGTCGCCCCCTTCGGGATGGTCGGCTGGTCCTTGCTGCTCCAGGCCGTGCCGGCAATGTCCAGATGCGCCCAGGGCATCGGCGCCACCTTGGAATCGACGAAGCGCTGGAGGAATTGCGCGGCAGTGATGGCGCCGCCCGGCCGGCCGCCGACATTCTTCATGTCGGCAATGTCGGACTTGATCTGCTTGTCATAAGCGTCGCCCAAGGGCATCCGCCACAGCTTCTCACCCACCGAGGCGCCGGCCGCCTGCAGGCGCGAGGCCAGATCCTCATCATTCGAGAACAGCCCGGCATGCTCATGGCCGAGGGCGACGATGATGGCGCCGGTCAGCGTCGCCAGGTCGATCATGCAGCGCGGCGAAAAGCGGCCCTGCGCATAGGAGAGCATGTCAGCCAGCACCAGCCGCCCCTCGGCATCGGTGTTGATCACCTCCACCGTCTGGCCGGAATGGGTGGTGACCACATCGCCCGGCCGCTGCGCGGTGCCGGAGGGCATGTTCTCGACCAGCCCCACCAGCCCGATCACGTCGGCGCGCGCGCGCCGCCCGGCCAGTGCCGCCATGGCGCCCACCACGGCGCCGGCGCCGGCCATGTCCCACTTCATATCCTCCATGCCGCCGGCCGGCTTGATGGAGATGCCGCCGGTGTCGAAGGTGACACCCTTGCCCAGGAAGCAGATCGGCTTGGCCACGCCGCCCTTGCGCGCCTTGGGCGCGCCCTTCCACTGCATGACCACCAGGCGGGGTTCGTGCTGGCTGCCCTGCGCCACGCCGATCATGGCGCCGAAATTGAGCTTCCGCAGCTCCTTCAGCCCCAGCACCTCCACCTCGATGCCGAGCTTCTCCAGCTCGCGGCAGCGTTCGGCGAAGCTGATCGGGTGCAGGATATTCGGCGGCTCGCTGACCAGGTCGCGCGTCAGGAACACGCCCTCGGCCACGGCGGACAGGGGTGCGAAGGCCTGCTTGGCGGCGGTGGCCTCGGCGGTCGCGATCGACAGGCGCTCCAGCTTCGGCTTGTCCTCGGCGGTCTCGGTGGTGCGGTAGCGGTCGAAGCGCCAGGCGCGCAGCTTGGCGCCCAGCGCCAGCCGGGCCGCCGCGGCGGCGGGCAGGCCATCGGCCAGGATCGTCGCTTCCCGCTCGGTGGCGAGCGCGGCGGCGGCGGTGCCACCGGCGGCCTCGGCCGCCTCCTCGGTGACGGTGCCGAGGCCGAGCGCCAGGATCCGGCTGTAGGGGGCCAGCCCATACAGGTTGGCCTGCTGCCCCTTGCGGCCCTTGAAGCCGGCGGCTTCCAGCGCGCGGGTCAGCGCGCCCCCCGTCAGCGCATCGGCCTCGGCGGCGAGGCCGCCAAGACCCCCCTCCGGCAGCGGCAGCACCAGCACGCCCGTGCGGGGCAGCGTGGCCTTGACGAAGGCGAAATCGGGCATGTTGCGTTCCATCCAGGGCATTGCTGTCACGATATCATCGCTTGCCCGGCTTTCGTCCATCCGTCGCGCGGCCTATCTCGCGCGCATGGATCACTTCCGCCTGTTGGACATCGCCGCACGCCTGGCCGCCGACGCGGCACGGCGCATCCTGGCGGTGCGCGCCGCCGGCTTCGCGGTGGATGCGAAGCGCGACGCAACCCCCGTGACCGAGGCCGATCGCGCCGCCGAGGCGCTGATCCTGGCCGGCCTGATGGACGCCACGCCCGACATTCCCATCATCGCCGAGGAAGCCGAGGAAGCCGGCGCCGCCGGCCGCGCCGCGCCGCGCTTCTGGCTGGTGGACCCGCTGGACGGCACCCGCGAATTCGCCGCCGGCCGGGACAGTTTCGCCGTCTGCATCGGCCTGATCGAGGATGGCCGGCCGGTGCTGGGCGCCGTCGCCCTGCCCGCCCATGGCGAGCTGTTCGGCGGCATCGTGCCGGCCGCTGGCGGGGGGGGCGGCATCGCCTGGAAGCAGGATGCCGCCGGCCGCCGCCCCATCGCCGCGCGTGCCATCCCGCCGGAGGGCGCCGTGGTGATGGCCAGCCACAAATACGCCGATGATCCGCGCAACGCCGCCTTCATCGCCCGGCACAAGGTGGCGCGGGTGGTGAATATCGGCTCGGCCGAGAAATTCTGCCGCGTGGCGGAGGGCACCGCCGACCTCTATCCCCGCTTCGGCGCCACCATGGAATGGGACACGGCGGCACCCGAGGCGCTGGTGCTGGCCGCCGGCGGCGTGATGGCCGGCTGGGATGGCGCGGCGCTGCGCTACGGCAAGCCGGGCTGGACCAACCCGGGCTTCCTGGTGACCGGCCGCGCATGACGCGGCGGCTGACCGACCCGGCGGAAGCCGCGCGGCTGCTGGCGGCGGGCCAGCTGGTCGGCTTCCCGACCGAGACGGTCTACGGGCTCGGCGCCGATGCGCGCGACGGCCGCGCGGTGGCCGCGATCTTCGCCGCCAAGGGAAGGCCACACTTCAACCCGCTGATCTGCCATTTCGCCACGGCCGAGGCCGCCTTCGCCGAGGTGCTGGCGGATGACCGCGCGCGGCGGCTGGCGGCGGCCTTCTGGCCCGGGCCGCTCACGCTCGTGCTGCCGCGCCGGCCGGATTGCCGGATCGACCTGCTGGCCGGCGCCGGCCTGGACACGCTGGCGGTGCGCGTGCCCGCCCACCCGATGGCGCTGGCGATGCTGCGGGCCTTTGGCGGGCCGGTGGCCGCACCCTCGGCCAACCCTTCGGGCGGCGTCAGCCCGACGCGTGCCGAGCATGTGATGCAGGGCCTTGGCGGGCGGATCGCGGCGGTGCTGGCGGGCGGCGACTGCGCCGTCGGTGTCGAAAGCAGCGTGCTCGACCTGGCGGGCGGCGGTGCCGCGCTGCTGCGGCCCGGGGGCGTGCCGGCCGCGGCGATCGAGGCCGAGATCGGCCCCATCGGCCGCCCCGTCATGCACCGCGAGGCGGCCACGCTGCGCAGCCCCGGCATGATGCTGTCGCACTATGCGCCCGCCTTGCCGGTGCGGCTCGACGCCACGGCGGTGCGCCCGGATGAGGCGCTGCTGGCCTTCGGTCGGCCGCTGCCGGGTGCCGGCGCCTGGTGGAGCCTGTCGGCCGAAGGCGATCTCAACGAAGCTGCGGCGCGGCTGTTCGCCGGGCTGCGCTGGCTGGATGCGGCGGGGCGGCGCCTCGGCCTGTCCAGGATCGCCGCCATGCCGGTCCCCGAGACGGGGTTGGGCGAGGCGATCAATGATCGGCTCCGCCGCGCCGCCGCGCCGCGCCCCTGAGAGCGTGAGCCAAAAGGCCCGCGGCGCGACACCGCCGGTCAGGCGCCGCGCCTTCGGTCGTGGGCGTTGTGTTTCCAGCCCACCTGCCGCAGTTTGTCGCCCGTGGCAGAGGTTTTGGGGGATCGGCGATGCCGCGGATGATCGAGGATCAGGTTGGCGCCTTCGTTCCGGGCGCGCGCGTGGAGGTGGCCGGCAGCGCCGAGGGCCCCCTGCTCGGCCTCGACTTTGCCGTGAAGGATCTGTTCGACGTGGCCGGTGCCGTGACGGGCTATGGCAATCCGGACTGGGCCCGCACCCACGCCGCGGCCGCCGCCACCGCGCCGGTCATCCTGGCGCTGTTGCAGGCGGGCGCGCATCTGCGCGGCAAGACCAAGACGGTGGAGCTGGCCTATGGGCTGACCGGCGAGAATGTCTGGTACGGCACGCCCACCAACCCGGCCGCGCCGGATCGCTTCCCCGGCGGTTCCTCCTGCGGGTCGGCAGCGGCGGTCGCGGCCGGCCTGGTGGATTTCGCGCTGGGTTCCGACACCGGCGGGTCGGTGCGCATCCCCGCCAGCTATTGCGGCGTTTTCGGCATCCGGCCGAGCTGGGGCGCCGTGAACCTCACGGCCGCCTGCCCGCTTGCCCCGTCCTTCGACACGGGCGGCTGGATGGCGAGCAGCGCCAGCATCCTGCGTCGCGTCGGCGAGGTGATCCTGCCGCAGGGCGGCGAGGGCGCGCTCGGCCCGCTGCTGAAGGTGCAGGAAGCCTGGGTGAACGCCGTGCCGCAGACCGCGACGGCGCTGGTCGGCGCGCTGGCCGGTGCCGAGAAGGTGATGGGCCATGCGCTGACCATCAACCTGGCCCCCGAGGGGCTCGACACGCTGTTCGAGCATTTCCGCCACGCCCAGGCGGAGGAAGCCTGGGCCAGCCTTGGCGCCTGGGTCAGTGCGATCCGGCCCGCGCTCGGCCCGGGCGTGCAGGAACGCTTCGCGGCGGCGAAGGCGACCGACCCGGCCAAGGCCGCGGCCGGCCGCGCCTTCCGCGAGCATTTCCGCCAGCGGGCCCGCAGCCTGCTGGCTGGCGGCGCCGTGCTGATCTATCCGACCAGCCCGATCCCCGCGCCGAAGCTGGACGTGTCGCAGGATTCCATGCAGGCGATCCGCGAGCGGACCATGGGGGTGACCGCCATCGCGGGCCTTGCCGGCCTTTGCGAGGTGACCATCCCGGCGGCGCGCGTCGATGGCGTGCCGGTCGGCCTGTCGCTGGCCGCGGCCCCGGGGCGGGATCGCGCGCTGCTGGCCGTTGCCGAGCGGCTGGCCGCGCAGCTCCGCCTGCCGGTCTGACGCGATGTGGGTGCGCGAGGCTGAAGCCGGCGACCTGCCGGCGATCACGACCATCTACGCGCACCATGTGCGCACCGGCACCGGCACCTTCGAGGAGGAGCCGCCCACCGAAGCCGAGATGGCGGCCCGCATGGCGCGCGTGCAGGGCGCCGGCTGGGCCTGGCTGGTCGCCGAATCCGGCGAGGGCGGCGGCGTGCTGGGCTTCGCCTACTATGCCCAGTTCCGCGACCGCTCGGCCTATCGCTTCACCGCCGAGGACAGCGTCTATGTGCGTGACGATGTGCGCGGCCAGGGCGTTGGGCGGGCGCTGGTCGAAGCGCTGCTGGCCCGCGCCGAGGCTTCGGGCTTCCGGCAGATGCTGGCGGTGATCGGGGATACCGAGAATGTCGGCTCCATCGGCCTGCATGTCGCGGCCGGGTTCCGCCAGGCAGGCGTGCTGAAATCCGTCGGCCTGAAGTTCGGCCGCTGGGTGGATGTGGTGTTCATGCAGCGCGCGCTGGGCGAGGGCGACCGCACCGACGCGGTCTGATACCCACGGCCGCTTGCAGCGACTCGTTGGTATCTCTTTTGCGCCCTCAAGCGCCGGGCGGCGGGCCGCGTTCGCGGCCTCGGCCAGTTTCGCTGGCCGCAGGTCATTCAATTCGGCCGTTGGCATGACCCGCGCCGCGATCAAAGCATCGCGAGCGCCCGCTTGCGCCGTGGCGGCGGAAAGGCCGCGTCCAGCTCGGCCAGGTCCGTCTCGGTCAGCCGGATCCGCCAGGCTTCGGCATTCTGCCGCACATGACCGGGCTCGGCGGCCTTCGGGATGGCGATCACACCCGGTCGGCGCAGCACGAAGGCCAGCGCCACCTGGGCCGGCGTCGCAGCGTGGCGGGTGGCGATGGCGCGCAACGCCGCGTGGCGCAGCAGCGCCCCCCCCTGGCCGACCGGCGAATAGGCCATCACCGGCATGGCGCGGGCGGCGCAGAAGGGCAGCAGGTCGAACTCCACGCCGCGCGCCGTCAGGTTCCACAGCACCTGGTCGGTGGCGCAGGCCGGCAGATCGGCGCCAAGCTCCTCCAGATCATCCACATCCAGGTTGGAGACGCCCCAGCGCAGGATCTTGCCCGCCGCGCGGGCCGCTTCCATGGCGGCGGCTGTCTCGGCCAGCGGGATGCCGCCGCGCCAATGCAGCAGGTACAGCTCGATCCGGTCGGTCCGCAGCCGCTTCAGGGAGGCATCGAGCGCGCGCGGCAGGCCGGCCCTGCCGGCATTCTGCGGATAGGCCTTGGAGACCAGGAAGACCTGGTCCCGACGGCCGGCGATGGCCTCCGCCACCACCTCCTCGGCACCGCCCTCGCCGTACATTTCGGCGGTGTCGATCAGGGTCATGCCAAGGTCGACGCCCTGTTGCAGGGCCGCCACCTCGGCCGGGCGCCAGCCACGCTCGCCCATGCGCCAGGTGCCCTGGCCGAGTGCCGGCACCAGCGTGCCATCGGCGAAGCGCACCGCGGGGCGGCCATCCGGCAGGGTGGGCTGGGGGGCAGCTTTGGTCATGGAAAGGCCCTTATCCTCATCCTATCTTCGTCGGCATGAAGCGCCTCGCAACCCTGCTCCTGCTGCTGGCCGCCCCGGCCGCCGCGCAATCCCCCGCCATCCCGGAGGAAATCGGGCCCTGGCGCCTGTCCTGCGTGACGGACCGCATGACCGATCGCGGCACCTGCCAGATGCGCCACCGCGAACCGCTCGAAAGGGCGGTGGGCACGGGTTCCTCACTGGTGCTGGAGGTGGCCGATCGCGGCGGGCGGCTGGTGCCGCTTGTGGCGGCGCGCGAGCTGTCGCTCGAGAGCGTCGGGCGCGGCCTGCAGGCCTTCACCGGCACGGCGCAGCTGCGCTTCCCGCCGAACCGGCTGTTCGAGATGCCCTGCGCGCTGGAAGGCCGCGCCCTGGTGTGCAGCCCGACGGCCGAGGATGCCGCGCGCGCCGCCGCCGAGCTGCCGCAGGCCAGCACCGTGCTGGTGCGCATGGTCGGCATCGGAAGCTCGATGGCCGAGCCGGTGGAACTGCCGCTGGAGCGCACCGCCGAAGCGCTGGCCCGCTTTCGCGCCCGCGCGCCCGAGGGCAGCGCACCGCCGGCCCCGACCGAGGGGCGGGTGCCGCAGCTGCTGAACCGCTTCCAGCAGCTGCTGGGGAACTGACGCCCGCTATTCCACCCGCGCGCCACTGACCCGCACCGCTTCCCGCCAGGCCGGCCGGTCGCGCTCGGCGCGCGCGCTCATCTGCTCGGGCGTGGACCAGACGGCCAGGGCACCCGCGCGCAGCACCCGTTCCTGGAAGGCGGGCTCGCTGGCCACGGTGCGCATGGCGGCGTTCAGCCGATCGATCACGCCGCGCGGCGTGTTGGCCGGGAACACGAAACCCTGCCAGGAGGTCAGCACGAAATCCGGCACGCCGGCCTCGGCCATGGTCGGCACCTGCGTCAGGGTCGGCCAGCGCTCGGCCGAGGTGATGCCCAGCGCCCGCATCCGCCCTTCCTGGATCACCGGCACATAGCTGGCCAGATTGTCGAGCGCGAAGTCCAGATCGCCCGACAGCATGGCGGGGATGGTCTGCGCGGCGCCGCGGAAGGGCACATGCGTGGCCTCCAGGCCCAACCGCGCGGCGAACAGCGCGCCCGAGAGGTGCGGCGTGGTGCCCACCCCCGGCGAGCCATAGGAAATGCCGCCCCGCTTGGCCTTCGCCCAGGCGACGAACTCCGCCAGCGTGCGCGACGGGTTATGCGCGCTCGCCACCAGCGCGACGTTCGGCAGGTCCCAGGCGATGCCGGCCGGCACCAGGTCGCGCGCCGGGTCGTAGGGGAGGCGGGCATAGAGATAAGGGTTGATGCACAGATGCCCGACCGAGGCGATGCTGAACACCGACCCGTCCGGCGTCGCCTTGGTCATCGCCTCAAGGCCGATATTGCCGCCGGCGCCGGCGCGGTTCTCGATCAGGAAGTTGGCGCCGAGCAGCGCGTTGAAGCGTTCAGCATAGAAGCGCACCAGCACGTCGGTCGAGCCGCCGGGCGGCCAGGGGACGATGATGCGCACATTGCCCGAGGGCCATTGCGGCTGGCCGAGGGCTGGCGCGGCCAGCGGCGCGGCAGATACGGCCAGCAGCGTGCGGCGGGTGATGCGCATGGATGGTTCCTTCCCTGTTTGCGGCGGGAAGGATAGGGTCCGGCCCCGGCGGAGACCATCCCCTGTTTCGCGATCAGGCCGGCCCCAGCACCTCGGCCACCGGCCCATCGGCCACGATGGCGCCGGCATCGATGCGGATGGCCCGCGTGCACCAGCGCCGCACCACGCCCATGTCATGCGTCGCGATCACCAGAATGTCGGCCTGGCCGACCAGCCGCGTGAGGCGTTCCTCGGCGCGCGCCAGGAAATCCGCGTCGCCGGCCAGGAACCATTCATCCATCAGCAGCACTTCGGGCTGGATGGCCGTCGCCATGGCGAAGGCCAGGCGCACGCCCATGCCGGCCGAATAGGTGCGGATCGGCACGTCCAGGAAATCGCCAAGGCCGGAGAAGACCCCGACCTGTTCGGCCAGCTCATCGCATTGCGCGTCGCTGAGCCCGCGATAGAGGCCGCGCAGCACGATATTCTCGCGCCCCGTGCTGTCGCCATCCATGCCCGCCATCACGTCGATCAGGCTGCCGATGCGCCCTTCCACGGAAAGCCGCCCGGCGGCGGGTTCATAGACGCCGGCCAGCGTGCGCAGCAGCGTGGTCTTGCCCGCGCCATTGGTGCCCACCAACGCCACGCGTTCGCCGCTGTTGATGGTGAAGCTCATGTCGCGCAGTGCGGTGACCACCACGCGATTGCCGGCATCCGTGTGCAGGCGCGACTTGGCCAGCAGGCGCTTCTTCAGCGACCGCGCGCCGAGATGGTAGAAGGGAAACTCCAGGGTCAGCCCCTGGGCTGCGATGCGGGCCATCCGGCGCTACACCCAATAGGCCACACGGCCGCGAAAGCGCACGAAGAAGGCGAAGGCGATGGCCAGGTGCGCCGCCGTCCAGACCAGCGCCATGGCCCAGGCCGCCCAGGGGCCGCCACCTTCGGCCAGCGGGCCGCGCACCGTCTCCATCAGGCAGTAGAAGGGGTTCAGCAGCATCAGCGGTTGCAGCGCGGCGGGCAGCAAGGCGGGCTTCCACAGGACCGGCGTCATGAAGAAGGCCAGCTGCATGACGCTGGCGACGATCGGCCCGATGTCGCGGAATCGCGCGCACAGCATGCCCAGCAGCAGCGTGGCCGCGAAGGCGTTCAGCGCGATCAGCGCGAAGCCCGGCGCCAGCAGCGCCACCTCCGCCCCCGGCAGGCGCCAGGTGGCCAGGAACACCAGCAGGATCAGCGGCACATTGTGGGCCGCGATGATCATGTTGCGCAGCACGCAGCGCAGCGCATGCACGGTGTAGGGCAGCGGCATCTGGCGAATGATCGCCTCGCTGGTGATCAGGCTGTTGGTTGCCTCGGTCACCATGGCCGCCATCATGTTCCACATGATCAGGCTGACGGCCAGGTGCGGCAGATAGTCCCGCAGATCGAAGCGGAACAAGGTAGCGTAGAGCAGGCCAAGCCCGCCCACCATGGCACCCGTCGACAGCGTCAGCCAGAAGGGGCCGAGCACGCTGCCGCGATAGCGGTTGCGGATATCGAGCCAGGCCAGCGCCCAGGCCAGCCGAAACCGCGCAAAGCCGAGCGTGAGGTCGGCCAGGGCGCGGCGCAGCCGCTCGGGCTCGGCGGCATCATAGCGGATCGCTTCGGCGGCGGGGCTTTGCATCAGCCGCGCTTCTACCCGATGCCGCGGCGCGCCGTCACCCCAGCGCCCTTCACCCCGCACCCGCCAGCACCAGGATCACGCCGGCCACCAGCACCAGCGCGCCCAGAATGTCGGACCGGCGCGGCGTCTCCTTCAGGTAGAAGCGGCTGAAGGCCAGGGTGAACAGCATCTCCACCTGGCCGACCGCGCGCACCATGGCCACCGGCGCCAGCGCGAAGGCCGAGAACCAGCAGGCGGACCCGCAGGCCGACAGCGCCCCCACCTGCGCGCTGGACCGCCAGGTGGCGAAGATCGGGCGGATCTGGCTGGGTTCGCGCCAGGCGACCCAGGCGCCCTGGATCGCGGTCTGCAGCGCATTCACCACCACCAGGATGACCAGCGCCTTGAACACCAGGTCATCGCCGGGCGTGGCCTGGTTGGCGGCGCGGAACATATTGCCCGAGGCGCCGAAGCAGAAACCCGCGCCGATGCCACACAGCGCCGCCGGCTGCGTCACGCCGCGCAGCATCTCGGCCGCTCCGGTGCCACGCCCGGCCAGCGACAGATACAGGACGCCCGCGACACCCACGCCAATACCCGCCCAGGAGAGCAGCGACAGATGCTCCCCCAGCAGCAGGATGCCGACCAGCGCGGATTGGATGGCCTCGGTCTTGGAATAGGCCGTGCCGACCGCGAAGTTGCGATGGCCGAAGGCCATGATCAGCAGGTTGGTGCCGAGGATCTGCATGACCCCGCCCACCAGGCAGAAGCCCAGCGCGGTGGCCGGCAGCGCAGGCAGGCTGCGGTCGGCCAAGGCCATGTAGAGCGCCACGAACAGCATCCCGACCGGGACGCCGTACAGATAGCGCACGACACCGGCGGCATTGACCGAAAGCTGCCCGCGCAACTTCTGCTGCTGCGCCGTCCGCCAGGTCTGGAACAGCGCCGCCACACAGGAAAACGCCACCCAGGCCGGAATCATCCCAGCCTTGGATCAAGCCAGGGGCGGGAATGGGGTATCCAATCCGCGTGCGGCCCGGATGCCAGCCGGATCCCGAGGCCCGGCGCCATGGGCAGCGGCGCATGGCCGGCCGCGAAGCGCAGGCTGGCGCCCTCGACCAGGCTGAAGAAGCGCGGCGTTTCGCCCCACTGCACCTCGAGCCACAGGAAGTTCGGGATGGTGGCGCAGAGATGCACGGAATGGGCGTGGCAGACCGGGCCGGTCGGGTTGTGCGGCGCCACCTCGATGCCCGCTGTCTGCGCCAGCGCGGCGATCCGCTGGATTTCCACCAGCCCGCCCGCATGCTTGGCGTCCGGCATCAGCACATCATAGCAGCCGGCCGCGATCACCTGGGCATAGGCGCCGAGGCCGGCCAGCGATTCGGCCCCGGCCAGCCGCATGCCGCGATCATTCGCCATGCCGCGCAGGCGGGCGATCTCGGGGCGGTTGGCTTCGGCGATCGGGCATTCCAGCCAGAACAGGTTGAAGGGCGCCAGGTCACGGATCAGCGAAGCCGCGCCGCCGGGCGAGAAGCGCCAATGCGCATCCACCATCAGCGCCACATCCGGCCCGATCGCGGCGCGCACGGCCTCGATACGGGCCAGACCCTGGGCGTAGGCGCTGCGGTTCGCCTGGCTTGCCCCATCCTCCCACATCAGCGGCTCGAAGGGGGCCAGCTTGATGGCCGCAAAACCATCCGCCACGGCGCCGGCCGCCGCCTTGGCAAAGCCTTCGGGTGTGCGCGGATCGGTGCCGCGGTTGATGTTGGCATAGAGCAGCACCGGATCGCGCAGCGCGCCGCCCAGCACGGCATGCACGGCCAAGCCATCGCGCTGCCCCGCCAGATCGAGCAGCGCCTGTTCCAGCGCCGACAGCGCCGTGGCCGCGACCAGGCCCCCCGCCGCGTGCGGCAGCAGGCGCGCCAGCCGGTTGCGATTGGCCGCATCGGCGCCGCGCAGCAGGGCATCCAGCCGCGCCACCTCGGCCGCCATCAGCGCTTCCTGGCCGGCCAGCGTGCATTCGCCGAGGCCCGTGCGCCCATCCTCGGTCTCGGCTTCCAGGAAGCCCCAATTGGTCCGGGGCGTGACGGCGATGCCGCGGTAGCGCAGCGCGCGAAGCTTCATGAGTCGATCCGGATCCCGGCCCGCGCCGCGAGTTCCCGCCACTTGGCGATATCGGCGCGCACGCGGGCGGCCAGCGCGTCGGGCCCGGTGATGACGACCTGGCCGCCGATCAGCTTCACTTTCTCGGCGATGTCCGGCAGGTCGCCGATGCGCCGCAGCTCCGGTACCAGGCGCTGGACGATCGCTTGCGGGAGGCCAGGCGGCCCGAACAGCGCGTTCCAGGCGATCGTCTCGAAGCCGGGCAGGGCGCTCTCGTGGAGCGTCGGCACATCCGGCGTGTCGGGCCAGCGTTCCAGGCTGGTCACGGCGAGGAACTTCACCTCATCGCGGCGGACGAACGGCATGACATTGACGAGGTTGGCGATCAGGAACGGCGCGTCGCCTGTGATCACCGCCTGCGTCGCCTGTGTGCCGCTGCGATACGGGATGTGCTCCATCTGCACGCCGGCCATCTGCTTGAACAGCTCGCCGGAGAAATGCGCGGAGGAGCCGACGCCGCCGCTGCCGTAGTTATAGTGGTTTCGCGGCCGCGCCTTGATCGCGGCGATCAGTTCCCGCACGTTGCTCACCGGGAATATGCGAGGGTTGACGACCAGCGCATTAGGCCCGGTGACGAGCAGCGAGATCGGCGTGAAGTCAGCTTCGAGATTGTAAGGCAGGTCGCGGTAGAGTGCGGCGTTGACGCCGTTCGATCCCGCATTCCCGAGCAGCAGTGTCGTGCCGTCCGGAGCGGCGCGGAACACGTGCTCAACGCCCAGCCGCCCCCCCGCGCCCGGGCGATTGTCCACGATGACAGACTGGCCGAGTACTCGCTCCAGATAGGGGGCGAACAGGCGGATGGTGGCATCGTTACCGCCACCCGGTGCGCCGGGTTCAACGACCCGTATCGGCCGGCTCGGCCAAGTCTGTCCGAGTGCCAGCGAGGGCGCGCCCAGCACCACCACACCAGCCAGCAAGGTGCGTCTTTGCATCTTTTGTTCCTCCCGTTGATCGCGGCGTTCAGCGCCGCGTTTGGCCCCACCCCGGATCCTCGACCGCCAAATGCCGCAGCCCCGCACGGTCCAGCATCGCATCCGCCTCATGCCACGCGACTGTCGCGATCTCGGTCGCATCCAGATGCGGCGCACGGCGATCCTGCATCAGCAGGCGCCCGCCCACCACCACATCCTGCACATCATGGCCGTTGGCGAAATAGACCACGCGCGCCACCGGCATGTTGGCCGGCACCATGTGCGGCGCGCTGAGATCCACCGTGATCACATCGGCCAGCTTGCCGGGCTCCAGGCTGCCAATCTCATGGGCCAGGCCAAGGCCCCGCGCCGCATCGATGGTCACCATCTCCAGCGCCTTGCCGGGCGGCATCACCCGTTCATCGCGGAAGTGCCGCTGGTGGTAGCGGATGCCCTGGAACATGTGGCGGAACATGTCGCCCGAGCGGTCGGGTGCCGTGGCGTCGCTGCCGATCATCACCGTGACGCCGGCCTCCATCATGCGCGGCGCCGGGCAATAGCCGCGCACCGCCGCGATGGCCGAGGGGTTGTGCACCACGCTGGTGCCGGTGCGGACCAGCGTCTCGATATCGGCATCCGTCAGATCGGTGCAGTGGCTGAGCCAGGCATCGGGGCCGAGCAGGCCGAACATGCGGTCTGCCATCTCGATGCTGCCGGCGCGGTGGCCATCCTGGTGGAACAGCGCGCCGTGGCGCCGGCCCAATTCGCGCACCGCGCGGCCCTGCTGCTCGATCTCCTTGACCTTCACCGGGTCGTGGCGGGCTTCGCGATAGACCGGCATCAGGGTGGCGATGTGCATGCCATCGCGCCCGTGCCAGCGTTCCAGCGCGGCTTCGATGGTGGCCAGCTGCTGGGCGAAGTCGACCGGCCGTTCCACCCCGTCGGCGCCGACATAAGGGCGAGGGAAGGGCGGGCGCGTCGGCCCCAGCACCAGGATCGAGCGGATGCCCACCTCGCGCACCGCCTCGCAATGCGCGTCGGCGAAGACCGGATCGTCCACGCGCCCCACAGAGTCGCCGCCGCCGAGCAGGGAGACGCCGGTGGTGACGCCAAAGCGCAGCCGCTCGAAGGCCGCCAGCTTCGCCTCGGCCCGCCAGAAGGAGGGCGGCGAGGCCAGGGTGTAGATCACCCGGCAGGCTTCCATCCAGGCGGCGCTGTCATTGTTGCCGAGCGTCTTGACCAGCCCGTGCCCGGCATGGGCGTGACCATCGATCAGACCGGGCAGCACCGCCTTGCCGCGCGCATCGATCACCTGTCGCGCGCTGCCATGCGCCGCCATCACCTCGTCGGTCGGGCCGACGGCCAGGATGCGCCCGCCCGAGATGGCGACGGCGCCATCCGTCAGCACGCGGCGCGTCGCATCCATGGTGATGACGACGCCATTCTTGATCAGCAGGTCGATCATCGCCGTTTCCTATTCCACCCGCACCAGCCACAGGCGCAGCCGATTGTCGGGCGCCTGCCGCAGATCGATGCCCCGCCGCGCCGCCCAGGCGATGGGCTGCTGGAACAGCGGCACATGCGCGATCTCGGCGCGTTCGATCGCCAGCGCATCGCGGATGAAGCCGCGGCGCACCGTCTCGTCGGCCGCCTCGGCGGCCTCGGCCACCAGCGCGTCGAAGGCGGCATTGCTCCAGCGGCCATAGTTCAGCCCGCCGGAGGTACGGGTATTGCTGCGCAGCACCTCGTTCAGCGTGGAGTAGCTGTCGGCCAGCGGCAGGCCGGCATGGCCCAGCATGAAGATCGAGAAGTCGCGGTTGGCGGTGCGGCGCGACCAGACCGCCGTCGGCTCGCTCTGCAATTGCAGCCGGATGCCGATGCGCGCCAGCATCCCCGCGATCGCCTGGCAGGTGCGCTCATCATTCACATAGCGGTCATTCGGGCAGACGATGCCGACGCTGAACCCGTTGGGATATCCGGCCTCGGCCAGCAGGCGGCGCGACGCCTCAGGGTCGAAGGGCAGGCGGGCATTGAGGTCGGCGGGCGCGCCGGTCAGGAAGGGGCTCACCATCATGCCCGCCGGCCAGGCCTTGCCGCGCATCACGTTGCGCACCAGCGAGTCCACATCGATGGCGCGATAGATCGCTTCGCGCACGCGGCGGTCCTTCAGCGGGTTGCGGCCGCGCACATCCGAATACAGCAGCTCGTCCCGCTCATGGTCGAAGCCGAGATAGATGGTGCGCAGCTCCGGCCCCTCGATCACCTGCACGCGCGGATCGGCGGCCAGGCGGGGAATGTCCTGCAACGGCACTTCCACGCTGGCATCGATCGCGCCCGACAGCAGGCTGGCGGTGCGGGTGGCGGCGCTGCGGATCGGCTGGAAGGTCACGCGCGTCAGATTGTGGACCGGCCGGTCCCACCAGCCGGCATGGGGTTCCAGCACCGTGCGCTCATCCGGGCGGCGATCGACCACGCGGAAGGGGCCGGTGCCATTGGCCACGCGGGTCGCGCCGCTTTCCTGCTGCTGCGAGAGGTTCGCCGCCTCGGCGGCGTTGGTGGCGCGGCTCCAGCCCTCATCCATCATGAAGAACTGGGTGATGGCGGCGAGCAGGATGGGGAAGGGGCGATGCGTCTCGATCTCGATCGTGTGGCTGGCGGTCTTGCGGACCTCCTTGATCGCGCCGAGCAGGCCGCGCGCCATGGAGCCCGGGCCGTTCACCCGGCCCCAGGTGAACAGCACATCGTCGGCGTCGAACGTCTCGCCATTGTGGAACACCACGTTGCGGCGAAGGTTGAAGCGCCACACGGTGGGGCTGGTGCGTTCCCAGCTTTCCGCCAGCGCCGGCTCGATCTCGATCCGGTCATTGTGGCGGACCAGCGCCTCATAGACGTTGCCCAGGAAGGTGTTGGTGAAGGTGTTGTTGGAGCTGTGCGGGTCGAGCGTCAGCACATCGGCGTTGAAGGCCCAGGTCAGCGGCCGCGCGCCCAGCGGCGGCGCGATCAGCAGGGCGCAGGCCGCGGTGGCGGCAAGCAGCAGGCGACGCATGGTGTGATCTCCCGTTCGCGAAACCGCAGCGTCCGTCCGCAACGCGCCCAGGTCAACCGGCTTCGGCGGCCAGGCGATCCGGTCTAGAATGTGGCCGACCAGGAGACACCACCATGCGCCGCGCCCTGCTGCTGCTGCCCATCCTCGCGCTGCTGCCCGCCGCCGGCCTCGGCCAGCCCGCGCCGGGCCTGGCGGAGACCATCCTTACCCTGGGCGAGACGGCCGAGGTGGCGCGCGCGCCGGATGAGCTGGTGGCGACGCTGCGCGCCGAGGCCCGCGCCGGCACCGCGGCCGCGGCGCAGGCGCAGGTGAACCAGGCGATGGCCGCCGCGGTGGCGCGCGCCCGGTCGGTGGAGCGGGTGCAAGTGGCGACCGGCGGCTACTGGACCGGCCGCACCGATGAGGGCCGCGCCTGGCAGGCCACCCAGACCCTGACGCTGCGCGGCCCCGATGCGGCGGCGCTGCTGGAACTGACCGGCGCGCTGCAACAGGCCGGGCTCGCCAGTACCGGCCTGACCTACCGCCTGACCCGCGAGGCCGAGCGCGCGGCGCGGGAGGAAGCCAGCCGGCTGGCGCTGGCCGCGCCGCAGCGCCGCGCCCAGGCCGTGGCCGAGCAACTCGGCCTGCAGCTGATCGGCCTGCGCGAGGTGCGGATCGACGCCGAGGCCAGCGCCGCCCCCCGCGCCGCCCTGGCGATGCGCGCCGGCGCCGCTTCGCCCGTGGCCGTCGCCGAGGAGATCATCGTCACCGCGCGCATCGAGGCGGTGGCGGTGCTGCGCCCCCGCTGACAAGCGCGCGCGGCCCCTGCATGGTTGCGCCCATGCGCTGGATCCTGCTGCTGCTGCTTCTCGCCGCCCCGACCGCCGCCGCGCAGCAGGCGGTGCATGGCGGGCCGGTGCGGGCGCTGGCGCTCGGTGCCGATGGCACGCTGGCCTCGGCCGGCTTCGACCAATCCATGATCCTGTGGAACCCGGTCACCGGCCGCGCGCGGTCCGTTGTGCGCTGGCATGCGGGCGCGGTGAATGCGCTGGCCGCGCTGCCCGATGGCGGCTTCGCCTCGGCGGGTGAGGATATGCGGATCGCGCTGTGGCCCGCCCAGCCGGGGCGGGATCCGGCGCGGCTGCTGGAGGGGCATCAGGGGCCAATCGTGGGCCTTGCCCTGTCACCGGATGGCGGCGCGCTGGCCTCGGCCGCCTGGGACGGCACGGTCAGGCGCTGGTCGCTCCGCACGGGTGCGGCCGAGGTGCTGGAAGGCCATGTCGGCAATGTGAACGCCGTCGGCTTCAAGCCGGACGGCACGCTGGTGAGTGCCGGCTTCGACGGCACGCTGCGCGCCTGGCTGCCCGGCGCGCCGGCCACGCTGCTGGAGGCGGGCTTTCCACTCAACGCCCTGGCGGTGCTGCCCGATGGCGGAATCGCGGTGGCCGGGGTGGATGGCATGCTGCGCCTGCTGACCGCGGCGGGCCGCGCGCTCGAAGCCGAGACCGGCCCGCGCCCGGTGGTGGCGCTGGCCGCCAGCCGGGATGGGTCGCTGCTGGCGGCGGGCTCGCTCGGCGGCAGCGTGACGGTATGGGAAGCCGCGACGCTTCGCCTGCGCGCCCGGCTGGAAGGGCCGGGCCTGCCGGTCTGGTCCGTGCTGTTCGGCGCTGGCGCCGAATTGTGGACCGGCGGCACCGACCGGCGCGTGCGCCGCTGGGATGCCGCCAGTGGCCGGCCGGTCGGGCCCTTGGGTGGCGAAGCCACTTCGGCCCTGCCCGAGGGCGCGGATTCCCACGGCGCGCAGATCTGGCGCGCCTGCTCGGCCTGCCATTCCCTGACGGCCGAGGGCGGCAACATGGCGGGCCCGCATCTGCACCGGCTGTTCGGCCGGCGCATGGGCAGCGTCGGCGGCTATGAATATTCGGAACGCCTGGCGCGCGGCGACATCGTCTGGACGGCCGAGACGGTGGCCGACCTTTTCACCCGCGGCCCGGACGAGGTGACGCCCGGCACCAAGATGCCCTTCCAGACCGTCGGCAATGCCGAGGATCTGGCGGCGCTGATCCGCTTCCTGGATGTGGCGACCCGGTAGGGCCTATTCCCGCACCACCCGGAACAGCGCGGCCGAAAAGCGCAGCCCCTCGGGCGGCGGCACGCGAACCTCCTGGGACATGCGCGCATTGGCGGCGGCGAAGGCGGCCTGGCTCTCCCAGACGGCAATGTTGATCAGCTGGAAGCGCGCCTCGGATGTGATGGATTGGTGCAGGCGGGTGCTGACATAGCCGGGCTGGCGCATCAGCACGTCGCGCGCCGCTTCCCAGAAGCGGATCGTCTCCTCCAGGCGGCCCTGCGGCACCTCGAACACGTTGATCAGCGTGACCGGCTGGGCGGCGGCGGGGCCCACGGCCAGCAGGCCCCCGAGCAGGAGGGTGGCAAGGCGTTTCATCGGGTGGCTTCCTTTTGCGGGGGGCGGCCGAGGCCCATGCGGGCGAGCGTGCCATCGCGGCGGATCAGGGCGTGGTGCAGCGCGGCCGCGACGTGCAGCACCACGAGCAGGGCCAGCAGGCGCCCGCCGATCCCGTGCGGGATGCGCGGCGCGAAATCCTGGAAATCCGGCAGCAGGCGACCGGCGAAGATGGCAGGCGCCGCGCCGCTCAGCGCCATCAGGGCCATGCCGCTGCCGGCCATGCCGAGGCTGAGCGCGAGCAGCAGCGCATGCACCGCCTTCGCCGCGCCGGCCTGCCAGGATGGCAGGCCGGCCACCGCCGCCGGGCGGCGGCCGGCCCGCGCCTCGCGCCGCCACACCACCAGCCGCGCCAGGGTCAGCCCCAGTGCCAGCAGGCCGAGCGGCAGGTGCAGCCGCAGCAGCGCGGCCTTGCCCGCCGGGTCGGCGGCATTGGCGGCGGCAAAGCCGGTGCCGAGCAGGGCCAGCACGGCCAGCGCCGCGGACCAGTGCAGCCAGCGCGCGGGCCGCGAATAGGCGCTAACCATCATGGCTGGGATCATCCTCTCCGAGGGCTTCGAGCCTGGCGCGCAGCGCGCGTGCCACGCCGATCGCGGTGGTCAGCGCCGCGGGGTCGAGGCCCTCGGCAAGGTCGGTCACCCAGGCGGCCTGGCGCGCCGCCATGGTGGCGAACAGCGCCTCGCCCGCCGGCGTGAAGCGCACCAGCGCGGCGCGGCGGTGATGCGGGTTGGGCGCAAGTTGCAGCAGCCCGGCCGCGACAAGTTCGCCGACGATGCGGCGCACATTCTGCCGGGTGAGCCCCATGGCGCGCGCGATATGGGCGATCGGCCCCGGCGGCGCGGCGATGGCAACCGCGCCCAGCACCTGCCAGCGCGCCGAGCTCATGTCGAGATCCGCCATCAGCCGGTCACCCGCGGCCAGCAGCCGGCCGTTCAGGCGGAAGGTTTCGAGGATCAGCTCGGTGGCCAGGCGCGCCGCCTCTCCGGGGGCTGTGGTGAGGGGATGCGACACGACATCATAACACCAATCAGGTGCTATATTGTCAATATTCTCTCTCGCGCCGGCCGATCCGGTGGCAGGGGCGCCGCGCGATCGCGTTGATCGCCGCCCGATAACCCTGCGTTCATGTCGCTGCGCCAGAATGCCCCCATGGACGCCCATCCCCCCGCCGCCATCGCCCACGCCGTCTCCGCCAGCCTGGCCCCGCAGATCGCGGCGCTGCAGAGCTTCGTCGATCGCCGGATCGCCGAGCTTTCTGCCGAACTGCACGCCAGCGTCGAACTGGCGGACATGACCGAGGCCAAGATCGGCGCGCAGCTGTCGGACATTCATGGACGCATCGCGCAGCTGGTGGCGGTGCCCTCGGCCGCGTCGCGCAACAGCGGCCTGGAACTGGAAGCGGTGGTCGCCGCCACCGAAGCCGCCGCCGACACCATCCTGGAATCCGCCGAGGCCATCCAGGACGCCATCGGCCGCGGCGCCCGCGACCCGGAAGCGGCCGCCGAGATCAGCCGGCGCGTAAACGCCATCTTCGAGGCCTGCGGCTTTCAGGACGTGACGGGCCAGCGCATCCGCCGCGCCATCCAGCATCTGCAGCAGGTGGATGACGCGCTGCAATCGCTGATCCCGGCCGGCGACAAGCCAGCAGCCCCCGCCCAGCGCGTTGAGGTCGCCACCGCCTACGCCACCGCGCCGGCCCTGAGCCCGGAACTGCAACAGGCGGCCATCGACGCACTGCTGAACGGATAGGCCAGCGTCACACGCCGTTGCAGGCCTGCCCCTTGAATCAGCGTCGCCGGCGGGCAGATTCATGAGCATGGACCCGCATCGCCGCCCGCCCATCCTCGACATGACGCCCGAAGGGGCCTTCCGCGACACGCCGCGCCCGGTTGGGACGCTCGACCGGCTGCTCGGCCGCGTCGGCGGCGTGGCCGTGCTGGTGGCGCTCGCCGCCGGCGGGCTGGTGCTGGCGGCGCTCGCCGTGCTGTTCCTGGGGCTGCTGCTGCCCGTGCTGCTGGTGGCGGGGCTGGTTGGCGCGGGCAGCCTGTGGTGGCGCATCCGTCGGGCGCGCCGCAACGGCCAGCCGGCACCCTTCGTCATCATCCGCCGCGGCTGAGCCACCGCCGGCCACGGCGCTTGCCGGCGCCGGCGGGGCAGGGCACACCCCGGCACATGCAAGGTGTGGAACGGGTCGCGGCGGCCAGCGTGCTGGTGGCGCTCGGCGTGCTGGCACTGAAGGCCGGCGCCGCCTGGCTGACCGGCAGCGTGGCCCTGATGGCCGATGCGCTGGAGAGCGTGGTCAACGTGGCCGCCGCCGGCGCCGCGCTGCTGGCCGTGCGGCTCTCGGCCAAGCCGCCTGACGCCAACCATCCCTACGGCCACGCCAAGGCCGAATATCTCTCGGCGGTGCTCGAGGGTGTCCTGATCGTGCTGGCGGCGCTGCTGATCCTGCACGCCGCCTGGGGTGCGGCCATGGCGCCCACCCCACCCGAGGCGGCGGTGGCCGGGCTGCTGGTTTCGCTCGTCGCCACGCTCGGCAATGGTGCCTGGGCGGCGGTATTGTTCCGGCGGGGCCGGGCCGCGCGCTCGCCGGCGCTGCTGGCCGATGCGCGGCACCTGCTGGCCGACGTGGTTTCCTCGGCGGGGGTGATCCTGGGCGTGGCGGCGGTGGCGGCCACCGACATCCTGTGGCTCGATCCGCTGATGGCGGCGCTGACGGCGGTGAACATCCTGTGGTCCGGCTCGCGTCTGCTGCGCGAGAGCGTGGGCGGCCTGATGGACGAGGCGGTGGCGCCGGCCGTTCTGGCGCGCATCGAGGCCACGCTGGCCGGCGCCGCGACCGGCGCGCTGGAGGCGCATGATCTGCGCACCCGCCGCGCCGGCCCGACGATCTTCGTGGAGTTCCACCTGGTGGTGCCGGGCGCGCTGCGGGTGGACGAGGCGCACGCCATCTGCGACCGGATCGAGGCGGCGCTGCGGGCCGAACTGGCCCCCGCCGTGATCACCATCCATGTCGAGCCGGAGGGGAAGGCCAAGACAGGCGGCGCGCTGGTCTGGTGACGCCGAGGCCCGCCCGCCGCCCGCCGCTGCCACCAAGCCCTGAACCGCCCGCGGTTGGTGCACCGAGCCCGGCGTCTCGCCCCCAACGGGTGGCAAAACCCGTGCCCCGCAGGCCGGGACACTGGCTGCTCGCCTCCGGCGCGCTGCACCTGGCGCTGGCCGCCGCCTTGCTCGCCTGGCCAAGACCGCAGACGCCGCCCCGGCCGGAGGATCAGCGCGTGTCGCTGATCTGGGCGGAGCAGGGGGATGGCGCCGGCGATTCCACGGTGGCCCCGCCGCCCCAGCTCGCGCCCGCCCCGCCCGTGGCCCTGGCGCCGGAAGCCCCGCCGCCGCCGCCTGCGCCGCCACCTGTTGCCCCGGCACCGACCGCCGCGCCACCGCTCGGGCCGCCCCCAGCTCCACCCCCTGGGCCGCCCATCAGCCCGCCGACTTCGCCGCCGCCCCCGCCGCAGATCGCGA
>Ga0247843_1003687_pt1 | contig 24446 bp, 19 predicted proteins | sample LaCruzMarch2017__FD_192420 | JGI IMG/M metagenome (GOLD analysis project Ga0247843, IMG submission 192420) | Freshwater microbial communities from meromictic Lake La Cruz, Castile-La Mancha, Spain - LaCruzMarch2017_8m | ecosystem: Environmental > Aquatic > Freshwater > Lake | place: Spain...
AGTAGTTTACGCTTACTTGTAATCATGTAAGCTACATTCATTCTTGCAAATTCAATTTGACGGGAAGGAAAAATACCTAACTGTTGAATAAACCAATCATAGAGATCTCTGTGATGTCTGAATTCTAAACTACAGAGAGAATGAGTTATATTTTCTATGGCATCACTTTGGCCATGAGCAAAGTCATACATAGGATAAATACACCATTTGTCAGCCGTTCTATGGTGATGAGCATGTTTAATACGATATATAATAGGATCTCTAAAATGCATATTTGGGGAGGACATATCAATCTTAGCCCTTAGTACTTTTTCTCCATCCTTGAAAGAACCATCTTTCATAGCCGTAAATAAAGCTTTATTCTCTGCTATAGTTCTATCTCTGAATGGGCTATTTTTTCCAGGCGTTGCAGGGTTTCCCTTCATTTCCGCAATCTGAGCTGACGACGAATCATCGACATAAGCCAAACCTTTGTCTATAAGGTCATGTGCAAAAGCATATAATGTGTCGAAATAATCAGATGCATAGCATTCATTTGCCCATTGATAACCCAACCAGGAGACATCCTCTCTTATTTTGTCAACAAACAGCGTCTCCTCTGTTATCGGATTTGTGTCATCAAACCTAAGATTACAATCTCCGCCATATTGTGCGGCGAGTCCAAAATTAACTACAATGGCTTTAGCATGCCCTATATGCAAATATCCATTTGGCTCTGGGGGAAAACGAGTTTGTAATCGCCCATTATTTTTCCCTATGGCTAAATCATCAAATATTATCTGCTCGATAAAATGTAATGATTTTTCTTCTTTTTCCTCAATTTGCGACATAATAATTTCTTAACTTATATATAAATCACATCTTTTCAGGCATTTCTATGCCCAAAAGATTCATGCTGTGGTTTAAAACACTGCCTACCGCCTTACTCATGCATAATCTAAAACTTCTCACTGCTAAATCATCTGCTTTGAGAATAGAATGTTCGTGATAAAAACGGTGGTAATTTTTTGCTAAGGCATAAGCATAATTTGCGATAGCTGAAGGATCATATTGTAAAGCTGATTCCTCAATAACACTCGGATATTGGTACAATTGCTGAATAATTTCTCTTTCCTCCAACACAAATTCAAAATAATTACCAGCTATAGTGGCATCAAAATCGCCTGCTTTGCGCAAAACAGATTGAATTCTAACGAAAGCATTTTGAATATATGGACCAGTTTGCCCTTGCATATCCACCGATTCTTTGGGATCAAAGGTCATTCTTTTCTGCGGCTGCACTTTAATTATAAAATATTTAAGTGCCGCGAGACCAATTTTCCTAATAATTTCCGAACGCTCAGCATCGGTTAAATCAGCCAATACACCTCGTTCTTCCGAATTTTTTCTGGCTTCTAGAACGACCTCGGCAATTAAATCATCTGCATCAACCACCGTACCTTCTCTCGACTTCATTTTACCTGTCGGTAAATCGACCATACCATAAGACAAATGATGGAGACCTTCAGCATAAGGTACTTTTAATTTTTTAGCTATTTCGAAAAGCACTTGAAAATGATAATTTTGTTCATCTGCAACAACGTAAATCATTTTATTGGCTTTGAAATCGTCATATCTGAGTTCAGCTGTACCTAAATCCTGGGTAATATACACGGAGGTACCGTCTTTTCTGAGGACTACCTTTTTATCGAGTTTAACATCCGTCAAGTCAATCCAGACAGAACCATCAGCTTCTTTATAGAAGACTGATTTTTCAATTCCCGCTTGAACAATGTCTTTTCCTAATAGGTAAGTTTCTGATTCATAGTACAATTTATCGAAATGAACACCCAGTAACTGATAGGTATGATCAAAACCGGCATATACCCACTGATTCATCTGGGACCAGGTAGCGATGGTTTCTTCCTCACCAGCTTCCCAGTTCCTTAACATTTCAGCAGCTTGTTTGCCTAATTCACTGTAGGCATTAAAATATAAATCTTTATAAGATTTAAAAAAAGCAAGCTCTGATTGATCTTCTTTTTTCTTACTTTCGAATACTTCTCTGGCCTCTGTGGTAAGTTGCCATGCAGCATATTCATCTTGAAACTTTTGCTCAAAGAGAACGTAATAACCACCTACAAAAAAATCACCTTTAATGCCTGTATTTTCAGGTGTTTTACCGGCACCCCATATTTTTCTTGCCAACATGCTCTTGCATATCGCTATACCTCTGTCATTGATGATCTGGACATTAAAAACGTCGAAACCAGCAGCCTTTAAAATTTTAGAAACAGACCAGCCAATTAATATATTTCGAATATGTCCCAGATGTAAAGGTTTATTTGTATTTGGGGAAGAAAATTCCACCAAAACCCTTTCACCATTTGCGGGAAGTTCTCCAAAGGTAGGAGTATCCTGAAGGCTTAAAACAAAAGCATTCCAAAAAGAGGGTACAAAAGAAAGATTTAGAAAACCTTGAATTACGTTGAAAGAATCTATTTCTAGCAGATCTCTCACTAAGATATGGCCTAATTCTTCCCCTATAATGTCTGGTTTCTTCTTCGCTAATTTAGTTAAGGGAAAAGTAACGACGGTAAATTCCCCTTGAAACTCTTTCCTGGTTGGTGTAATAGGTAGTAAGTTGTCAGAAATGTCCAACCCATAAAGTTCTTTTACGGCTAAAGTAATATGGTGCTGTATCAGCGAGGTGGCATTTTTCATAGACTCAAGTAGAAAACAGTGATAACTGGAACAAAAGTAGCCAAATTTTCCCTTATTTCATCTAAAAAAACTAAATTGGGTTTCACCATAATTCCTCATTTGCCAGAATCGAGGATGATCGTTGAACTTATGATTGGGGTTATGCTCCAAAACAAAGAAACCATCTTCCATCAAAATGGGATACTTGAATATTAGGTCCGGTATATCGTCCAGAGTAGGCAGTGCATAAGGGGGTCCAGCAAAAATATAACTAAATTTCTCTGTGCAACGAGGTATAAATCTGAATATATCATCTCGTTCGATACGAATATACGGTTCAATATCAAGTTGCTTTGCCATTCCTTTCACAAACTGCACGCACGGAGAAAATTTATCTACATACGTTACTGAAGTACATCCTCTGGAAATAAATTCATAACTATGGCTGCCTGTCCCACCAAAAAGATCTAAAAATTTTGTCTCTTCGTAGTCGAGTAAATTTCCCAGCATATTGAATAGTCCTTCTTTAGCAATATCTGTTGTTGGTCTGGTTGGCCATTTATCAGCCGGCGGGCTAAAACGCCGGCCTTTAAATTTACCTGAGATAATACGCATAAAATGACTTGTTTTCTATAATGACCCTTAGATTAGGTGGTCTAATACTTTTGATTCTAACACTATTCGGGTCTTGGCATCAGATGAAATAATTAGCTGAGCATTTAAAAATTTAACCCGGCTAAATAAAGACTTAAGTCTAATGACTACTTCGTTCTCGTCATCACAATCGCCCCAAATATAGGCTGTTTCAAGCACTGGGTTCAATTGAAATTGGGTACAAACCAGCATGATATAATATTGAAAATCAGTTAACTGATTACAATAAAACTGATTTGCAAATTGAAAAAAGTTATCTCTATAGATAAAAATCAGAACACTTTTCTTTGAAATTCTACAGAATATATGCGTATCATACAATTCCTGATTTCTTAAAAAAGGTAAAGTTCTATTAAAAACAGGCGTAGGATTATTCCCGGGATATAGATGACTGGACAGATTTTCCTGAAAAAAATTCAGTTTATAGATGGTGGCCAGGTCTAATTCAGGAACCATAGTATAGTTAACAGGGATATTCTCTTCCTTAGGAGAAAGGTGCTCGAAGTAGGTACTTAGATTTTCTTTCCTGAACAGTCTGGTTGGCAAAAAAGAAAAAACGGATGGAATCACTTGATAGGAAAAAGAATGATGTGCTGATTTAAAAAGAGCATCTTTCCTGATTACGTTGGACAGGTGTAATACATCGTCTATAGAATGATTTTCTGCAGACCAATCATATTGATGATATGCAAGAACAACATTTTTAAAATTTATTATACTTAAACTAAAACTGTCCACTCCTAACAGAATGGACAGTTTTACATTAGGAGAATATTCTTTTTCCCAGTTAGGGTAAATATATTCAACCATATTTTACCAGTTACCAGCAAGATTTGGAGAATTCAGATTTCCAAATTTTATTGGATTGGCTGGATCGTACTTTTGATCGTACTTAGAATACTTTAAAGAAGCGAAATCACCCATGAAGGTTGCATAAGGAGTTCCTACTTGCACAACTGGTACTTTAGTACCTTGATATTCAATTTCAAGGGCTTCCATCTCAAATTTTGCGCCGTTGCCAAAAGGAACTAATGCCAAAGAGGCAAAATCGGAAATGCCTAATTTGTTAAGCATAGAATCTTTCGCCGGGCGAAGAATAGTTTCATACGTAACTTCTCCCGTGAAATTTGGATCATCTGGATCACCATTTACGTTAATAATGGTAAAATTGCCTGTGTTTAGTACCATTGCCAAGGTATCGAATGAAGGAGCGAAAACACCGGTAATATCTCGGTAAGCTTCCTGGGCAACTCTAATTCTGGTCAATTTTTCTTGCACAATTTGCTCTCTCGTTTCTTTTACATCCTTGAAAGCGATAGGTTCACGGATGCTGTCATAAAGTGCATAAATAAGTAACGCTACGAGGGCTACAAGGGCTAGGTTGATTATTAATCTCATTTGTCGGTCAGTTTTGTTGCAATTATACTATTTTTTATAAAAATTACACACCAAAATGATAAAAATCGAATAAATATTATTTTTCGTGTAATTTTTTCGGTTCGTAAAGGTTGTTACCTTTGTTCAAATTTACAAAAATATTTTATAAAATTACTATGGCTATTATTTTAGCAATCGAAACTTCCTGTGATGACACCTCTGCGGCTATTGTAAAAGATGGTAAAGTATTATCCAATATTGTGTCTACCCAAATGATGCACATTGAATACGGTGGTGTAGTACCTGAAGTTGCTTCACGAGCCCATTTACAAAAAATAGTTCCTGTAGTCAATGAGGCTATACTCGCATCGGGGATAGATAAAAATAATATTGAAGCCGTCGCTTTTACCAAAGGCCCAGGGTTACTGGGTTCATTACTCGTCGGCGTTTCTTTTGCCAAAGCTTATGCGCTGGCAAAAAACATTCCTCTCATCGAAGTTAATCATTTAGCAGCGCACGTGCTTGCCCATTTTGCCCAACCGCCCTACCCTTCCTTTCCCTTTTTGTGCCTAACGGTAAGTGGTGGTCACACGCAAATTATTCAGGTTAACAACTATCTGGACATGAATATATTGGGCCAAACACTAGATGATGCGGCTGGAGAAGCCTTTGACAAAGCGGGAAAAATGATGGGACTCCCCTACCCGGCAGGTCCATTAATTGACCAATTGGCAGCATTGGGAAAGCCTATTTTCACCTTCCCTGAACCAAAACTGGCAGAATTAAATTACAGCTTCAGCGGCATTAAAACCTCCATTTTATATTTTTTGAAAAAAGAAAAGGAAAAGAATCCAGCTTTTGTAGAGGAAAATATAAATGATTTGTGTGCCTCCATTCAGGAAACCATCGTTCGCACCCTCCTGTACCAGGTGGAAAAAGCTGCTCATTTGACTGGAATCAGGGAAATAGCTATTGCCGGGGGTGTATCAGCTAACCGTCGTCTAAGAGCTTTGCTAAAAGAAAAAGCTTCGGCAAATCATTGGAATGCTTACGTCCCTGATATCGCTTTATGCACTGATAATGCAGGTATGATTGGCATTGTGGCACATTACAAATACGAAAAGGGAGAATTTTCAGATCAGGATGTTAGTCCTTCCGCGCGGTTTCCTTTGGGGTGAAAATTATTCTTCTAAGATTTTTTTCTTCATAGCAGTGAACTCTTCTTCTGTAAGTATTCCCTGCTCCTTTAACTCGGCTAACGCTTTTAAGCGGCTTACAACATCCGTTGCGGTAGATGGATTACCTCCAGCTGCAGGCTTTTCATTCTTAAGATCTTCTACCACTTTTTTCCCCTTTTCAAATTGTTCTTTGTACAATTTCCTTAATCTTTCAGGATCAAAGTCAAGGATAGTTCCACCTGAAGAAAAATGTTTTTTAAATACCTCTCCCAGCGCATAAGTAGAAGCTCCAGCAAAAACGGATACCGTAATACCTCCAATAATACTGCCCAAGCCAGGAATCATCTTAACTACACTCCCCGCCGTTATTCTGGCAAGGGTAGAACTTGTTAAAGAGGTTACAATGGCTTTACCCTGCGTTTCTGCAAAATTAATATTATATACTTTACATAACTGCCTGATCATATCTAGTTGCAAGGCAGAAATAGCAAAAATATCTGCTATCAGCACGGGGATTAATCCCGCACCCATGGACCAGATAACATGATTGCGTATGATGGTATCTGCATGTTTATTTTGTTCCGAATCCTGACTCATATTAGTATTTTTTGAAAAACCATGAATATATATTTCACTTGCTTTTTTAACAGCTTTAAAAATATAATTACCCTTTTCTTTTTCCCAAAAATTTCGACGTTCTGCCATTATTTTACTATATAAATTTTATCTCCTTTTGTGTGACTTCCAAATTCGGGTGCGTACATACATTGAATCGTGGTCGTTCCAAGCAAGAAAGCTCCCTCTGCGTTTACTTTTACCGGATAATCAATAATGAAGGTACCCTTAGGTAAAAAATCTATAAAAAAATCTGTTCCCACATCGCTACTACTCTCAAAATAATATAGACTCTCTTTAAAGACATAACCCGATAAGACGCTTTCGGGTTCAAAGCCAGCGGCGCGTTTGTCATTCAAATGAATAAATTCCATATCCCTATCTGCTTTCACTGTCAATCTAACCACCAGTTTATCTCCCATTTTTACCGTATTCTTAGTATCTACAAGGGAAAGAACCTCTCCTGAAGACCCTACTTTTTTCACATAAAGAGCGCGGGAAACGGACAAAAAAGGAGAATTATACTCTTCTATTTGATTAATCTCCTTGTAATACTGCCAAAAAGCGGCACCCCACAACACATCTGACAAGTTATTTTCAATTTTTACAGATTTAACATCATTTGAAAGTTCTCCTTTTTTCCAATTCTTTTGAAAAAATCCTGTAGCGGCTTCCGAGCTTTTCATGGCCAAATCAATAGATTCCGTCATTTCTTTATCAAGCTTAGGCTCAAAAGAAATACTAACGGGATAGGGTTCACCCTGAGCTAACTTTTCATTTCCACCACCCAATAACGCATAAACAGCATCGGCAGTCTCTTTGGTGGTGGACCAACTATTCGTTTGTTTATTTAACAATAAGGCTAGTTTAAGTTCCGCTAAATGTTGGTTCATAAAACCAGTTTCAGCAAAAGCTTCGATGAGCAACGCTTGAATTTCTACTTGATTTTCATACCATCGAAAGCCATTTTTCATTTTCCAGTACATGCCTAAATCTTTAGATTTAATGGCTCGGTCATTTAAGCTGTATATCACTTTTTTTGCCATATCCATCTCACCGTTTCTATACCAGAAAAGTGCCAGTTGACCTTGTTGTAAAAGACTCATAGTCAACCATTTTTTCTTTGCCAGGGCATCAAAATAGGCTAATGCTTCCTTAACCTGACTATTTACAACCCTGTCTTTAAAGAAACTCTGCGTATATAAATAATGAATAATAATATCTGATAAAACGACTTCGTCGGATTTAGTTTTCACAATATTCCGATAATAATTAAGCATCTGATCGTCACAAAATTGATTTGCGTTGTCAATGAAACGCTGGGGATTATTTGGGTCTAACAATCCTAATTTTTTTAATTTTCCCCATCCCCCTAAAATATATTGTGTGATATACCAATGACCGTTACCTCCTGGAAACCAGGACCAGCTACCATTGGATAATTGCCTGTCTGCCAATAATTTACTCAAAGCATTTACCTGCTTCGTCATTTTAGACACATCTAGTAATTCAGCTATTTTAAGTCGTTGTTCCCGCTCATTTTTTGCTTCGTCGACCCAAGTCGTCTCTTTTAATAAGGCAGATTTCAAGGACTCATTTTTTTCAAGTTCAGCATCTAAAGACCCAGTATTCTTCCATTCATTTAAAACATTTGAAATAGTAGGATATTGAGATAACAAGTGAGTTCCCAAAACATTGGCATAAAGTTTATTGAATAATTGTTCATTACCGTCATAAGGGTTCTCCATAAGATAAGGTAACGATTTCAAGGCTATCCAAACTGGATGAGTAGTAATTTGTAAATCAAAATTTTCATTACCTAAATGATTCCCTTCATTTTTATTTGGCCAGACAATATTTATTTTTTCGTTTTTTCTTAATAGAAATGGTTTTGCCTCAGTAACTAATATTTGAGAAGGTAGAATAGGTATCCATTCTTTTATAGCGTCCCCAAAATCACCAGATGCAAATTTTATAAGCAGGTTCAGACTATTCAAACCAACTTTAGCTGGGATTTTAAATGGCAAAAACATGGGGACTGTTTTACCGGCAGGAACGGTTACAGAAATAAATTCATCATTAAAGCCAACCTTTGTCGTCCAATCCTGTCCTGTTTCACCATGAAAGGCTTTAAAAAAAACCTTCCCAGATATATCTTCTTTAGTGGTATTTGTCAGCGTAACAGCATATTTAATTTCGTCACCTTCTCTTAAGAACCTTGGCGCATTGGTTTGTAACATAACGGGTAATGTAGAAACAATGTATTTTTCAGTATAGCCGTAAGCGATATCTGAACGGTGCGCCAAGAGCATAAATTTCCATCGGTTCAGTGCGTCATTCATGGTAAATGAAAACCGAATATTTCCAAGACTATCAGACTTAAGTTCAGGCATAAAAAACAAGGATTCAGAAAAATCATTCCGGATCAACGGGCCATCTTCTGAATTATTCATTTCCATCATTTCCTCCGACGGATTCATCTTATCATTTTCAATCATCCTCTCGTTTGGTATTGCCGATTCAGAAAAAGTCTCCATGACCATTGCCGGCATAGACATGTGTCTTTTGCTCAATCCTCTTAGATAATTGTTTTCCTCAAAAAAAGAAAAATTATTTAACGTTGGATAATATTTATTAATCGTTTTGAATCTTAATTTTTTAGGTTGAAATGATAGGTAAATATCTCTTATAACGGGTTGAGGTATTACCCAGTAAGATGGTAAATAATTACTTTTTTCAAAACCAGTAAAGAACCATTCATGGGGTATAAAAGATTCTAATGAAGCATCAAAAAGAGTTGCTACCGCTTCAACTGGCCATTTTTCACCCCTCTCAGAGGATATATTGAGTTCCCAATGAACTTTTTCACCCGGCGATACTATTTCCTTCGTCCGTTGGTAAGTTACTTTTAATTTTTCCTCAGGAATGACCACTTTTACGATGTTATAAATGAAAATGGGTTCATTCTGAAAGTAGGCCATTAGTTCTAATTTACCTAAGCCTTCCTGCTTTTCAGCTATTGGAATTTTCAACCGATTTACCTCATCTACATTCACCCATTCTTTGTATATTTTTTCACCTAAAGTAAAAGAAACGAGGACCTTTTTAATTTCATTTGCCGCAGCAATCTTGAAGTCAAGCGTATCTGTTAAATTATAAACATCCTTCTCCAAATGAATATCCAGCCATTTGGGTGTTGCAATTCTAACTAATTCTGAATCATATAAATAAAACAATTTTTGATCCATTTTTGTATTTACAACGGTCGATCCATCCTTCCATTTTATTTTTACTGCATAATACCCTGGATCAAGATTCGTCATGGGTATTTCCAATATTTTCTCCCCATTCACAAGAAGATTATCCTCATAAATAGTCTTTAATACTTCAAGAGAATCTAAATTATCTTCATTAAAACCAGGGGTGTAAGGAAACAAGCGAATGTAATCCTCCTTTTTCATTGAAGGTAAATCAGGAAAAGGCCATTTTCTTTGGACAAAATGTTGCCTGGGTGCTTTTAATTTGACCAGAGAAATATGCACATCGTCTGATAACTTGTCCCCATTCCAATCGGTTAAAAAAAGAGACCAATCAAGCGTGCCCTTTTGTTTATCCCAATTTTCGGGTATTTGAACATCCAACTTAACCTTCGAGTAACCAATATTAAAAGTAAGGTTCTTTTGTTGTATTTCACCTGAAGGAGAAGTTACTGTAACCTTTACTTCAAACTGAAAAGCAGGGCGTTTATCTTGCCCGATAGAAACATCTGCCTGAGCAAAAAAAGGAATAATAAACGCTCCCTTTTCGTTGGTTATGCCTTCACCTGACGCTAAAAAACTACCAGCATCGCGCGTATAGAACCGACGCATTGACCGCCAGTTATTGGGAAACGATTTCCTATAAATTTCCCATTTTACTATGGCATTTTCAATCAATATACCATTAAAAAAGGCAGCATTTCCTTTAACTTCTAAAGAATCGCCGAGTATTCCAACGGGAGCTTTTTCAAAATTTATCTCAAACTGCGGACGCTTATATTCTTCTACCTGAATGCTTTCCCTATTACCTCCATGGGAACTAACCAGCGTATAATTTCCCTTTACCAGGTTCAATGGAATGTCAAAACGGCCGTTGATTGAACCCATGTCATTAGACAACAGGGTATTTTGGACTAACAAACTACCATTAGGGTCAAAGAAAGAAATGGTCACCTCCTTATTTACAGAAATTTTAGGTTTTTCAATGCCATTGCGTTCCATTAAAATGGCCTTCCAAAAAATGGTTTGTCCCGGTCTGTAAATCTTTCTGTCAGAAAAAATATTTGATTTTAAAACCAATGATAATTCTTCTCTATACCTTTCACCAATATAAAAATTCTCCTCTGTCAGTAAGGTATCTTCCCCATTGGTTATTTTGAAGTTAAAAGAACCCTGGGGCAAAGAATATGAAAGAAAACCTTGGTCATCACTCTCTTTCCATGTTTCTTTAAAGGTAATGACAGGCGCATTAGGCGAAAAATAACCTGTCCTCACGGGGATAGCCAAAACACTGGTACCTCCTTTAGGTTCGGTCGATTTTTTATCGAAAAATTGAAATGCTACCTTTTCAAATCCCTCATTATTAACAAAATAGCCGATGTTCGATATTTGAAAAGATAGAAAGGAATGCTTTGTTTCTTCGCTTTTAAATACATACAAGTAATGACCTACAGGAAGTCCGTCTAAAGGAATTTCAGTCACATGTTGCTGGTAATCAGTAGAGGTAGGCAGACCTATTTCAGCCTCCTTTTCAGGCCTTTTATCCTTTAAAAACAATTGAATGTCCTCCTCTTTATACAATAATTTACTTTGCTGGAAGCTTGAAAAAGAAATAGGAACGACCCCTCCTTTAAATGACTGGATATTTTGAAAAGTAACTTTTAATAAAATGGGCTGGTTAGGTAACCCATTGTCTTCCAGGGTTAATGATAAATTTTTTACCCTGATACTTTGCAATAATTCGTTACATTTAAACGCCCCGAAGGTTTTGGGAAACTTCTTAATAGCTTGTTCGCATAAAGCCACCGATTCGTTTAATAATTTTTGTTTGTACTTTTCATTTGCTAACAAATAATAGGTTTCAGCAGTAGTAGCCTGGGCAGGGAATTTTTTTATTAAATGTTCTAATTCCTTTTGCAATAAAACGTCTTTCTCACCATAAATCAAATTTCGATGGACAAATAATAATCGTTGACGATCAAAATCAATTAAAATGGTAGGATCTTTATCTAAACGATGAAAGGTTAAAACCTCCTGAAATAAGAAAAGAGCTTTTCTTACAAAAGAGGTAGAATCTGCCCTTGAAAAATCAATATTTATAAAAGTTTCTAAAGAGGATAAGGAGGCAGGATTTTGCAAATAGAAAACATCATCTGGCTTTATTAATCTACTCTCCTGAGTAGTAAAATATTGCGTGGCACGAAAGACCAAAAAATCATAAAGCGTTTTAATAAAATAAGGCTCTTTTGCTGGATTCAAAAAAAGTCCGTCTATTTTTTTTAGTTCAAAATTTTTTGCGCTTGAAAATGAAACACTTTTAAAAAAATGCTCAGAAATTACATCTTCAAAATGTCTGATGGACCATAATTTGAGGTCATCTGGTCTTTCTCCCTCTGCCTCCTTCCGATCCATCAAAGACCAGGATTCCCTTTGTAAATAATTTGCATAAAGTTCCGCTAAAATACTGTGAACGATAGCATTTTCCGGAAATCCAATGGTTAGAAGCTCCCTTTCTAACCTTTTAATTCCAAGGATATTTCCATTCTCTTCCAACTCATTTAAATAATTTACCGTATATAGTAAAGACTTAATAAATTGTTCCGTTTCCTTATTTTCTTTTGCCAACTTGTAAATGATGTCCACCTTAGCCAATGCTTCTCTGTACAAACCATTTTGATGGAGAGAATCTACTGTTTTCCATAGTTCACTATAATTCATTGAAGGTGTTTTTTCAAATTCATGAATTGGACTTTCAAAATTGGTAGGTGAAGCCAATCCGACCATTGGAAGTATAAATAAAAATGCTTTGAGAACATTACATTTCATGATATTTTTTTTACAACTTGAATTAAATGGATAACGACGAAAAGGTTTAGATTATTTATTTTTAAACCTGTTGATGCTAACTTCTTTGCTTAAATCCCCATTTTTATATAAAAATTCAACAAAATGATTCGCCCAATACGGTGCGAGGGAGGTTCCTTTGGTTCCTAATCCGTTAAAAATGAATAATCTGGAATGGACGGGATGACGACCAATGAGAGGCCTTCTATCTTTAACCGTTGGCCGAATACCCACCAGATGCTTTAAAATAGCGTACTCTTGACGAATCATTTTAGCCACTTCACTATGAAGTAAAATTTCCGAATCTTCATCGGGCAGAAAATGAGAAAATTCCCATTTATTGGTAGCTCCTGCCCAAAGTACATTTTCAGAAAAAGGAGAAAGAAAAAATTTGTGTTTTAAGATAATATCAAGATGAACCTTATCTATTTGCACTAAAAGCGCTTCCCCTTTAGCACCGTCTAATGGTAAAAAATTAAACCAAGGGTTTTGTAACATAAAATACCCTTCACAAAAAATAATTTGTTCAGCAAATATATCTCCGTATTGTACTCCATCTTCGGAAATTACCAAAGCCTGGTAATCAAAAAATGCGTTAGTGTAAACCCCCTTTTTAGTCCAATAATCCTCCGATTGTGTCAAAAAATCATGCCATTTAACCTGACCGCCACCAATGGTTTGACCATACCCGAGCGGTTCATTATTTATCCAGTCAAACGGGGTAACATCCACAAAATCAGCAATATAATGTTTCACTGAAGGATCTGCTGTTTTGGCAAGCCAATCATTTTGTTCTGATACTCCGTGAAGGGACCTAAGAATAATTCGGGGGAAATAAAAATGGCTATTAAGCTTCTGTTCCCATTGAAAATATTTTTTTTCAGCAAAAGGTATTAAGGTATCTACCTGCCATGATTTTATAAAATACTTTCCAGTTATGGGGTTGATGATACCTGCCGCAACAGAGGAGGATTCACCCGGTTGACGTTGATGAATAATATGGAAATCGAGGTGTTCATCCTCCAGCGTATGGGCCAAAACAGTACCAGCTATCCCCTGACCAACAATTAAATATTTTACTCTTTTCATGGAACAAAGGAATGAAAAAAATGCCGCTAAGGAAAAATCAAGCTATAAGAGTTAAGGATTTATGGCAATAATTTGAAAGACAGGTTTTGCTTCAGTGGCATTTAATGCATTATTTATCCATATTTCCCCATCCCCAATCATAACACCTTGATAATTATTGAAATGGTTATGAGAGAACGTTTTACTTAGTGCAGATTTAAAATCAACCGTGAAAATTTTATCGTAATGCGATAAAAACTGATTTTTATTCTTCAAGTTCAGAACCAATTTTTCAGAAATTCTGACCTTTGATGGATAGAAGAGGTTATCAGCCAACCATATTTTATCGCCCTTTGATATAGCTTTTTTTACATTGGCCACAAATTGTTCCACCGCTGCATCTGATCCTAAAACATGCGCATATCTTTTAACCTCTGTTCCAGTGGTAACAGATGACAAAACGGCTTTAAAAATACTTTTTTCACCACTGGGGATTTTTCGCCAGCTTACCTCAAATCTGTCCTGGTCATCAGTGAATATTTTACCTGTTAATTCATCCATGATTTTTCCATTCAAAGAGGCGGTCAAATAAATTTCATTTCCTTTTACATTGCCAGATAAAAGTACTTTGGGTTCATTGGCTGTAGAACAATAACTACCAATAAGTTTTCCAGCTTTTAGGGTATAGAAAGAAAGTTGAATACTTTTGTCACCTAATTTGCCAGTAAAATCATACCACTGATTGAGTTCCAGATCCAGGGAAAAAGAAAAGACACTGGTTTGAACAAAAAGGTAAGCAACTAAAAATATTTTTTTCATCTTGTTGTCGTTTTTATTTATGTAAAAGTACGCCAATACATGTTATTTTTGCAAAATATTTTACGAAATGATCTCACCAAAACACTATTTTATCCTCTTTTATTTTTTATTGTTGCTGACATTTTCGTCGTGTTCTTTATTAAACCAAGACGAACCTACCCCCAGTTATCTTTACCTAAACGAATTTCGTTTAAAAACCCTGGTGAATCAGGGAAGTTCTTCAGAAAGGATAACTGATATCTGGTTATTTAACGATACTGAATTTTTAGGTATGTTCCCCTTACCTGCAAAAATTCCATTGTTATTATATGGGGAACAAAATTTAACTATTCAAGCGGGCATAAAGGAAAATGGCATAGGAGCAACGCCTGAGAATTATCCTTTTTTCAACCCAATCAAAGTAAAGGTTAATTTAAAAGCTTTAAAAACAGATACTTTGAAGCTGGAAACCAGCTATTTATCGACGTCGAAATTTCATTTTATAGAAAATTTTGAAAATAACACCTCTTTTTTTTCTTTCCTAGTCAGCGGATTACCCGAAAACAGGGTCTTACCTTATAGCGACAACAATGTTTTTGAGGGTAAATTTTCGGGAAAAATTCAGGTATCCAAATCTGCGCCAATAGTAACCGTGGGGTCAAACGCAAAATATAAAAATACCTTTAATCCAGGTCAACCGGTTTATCTTGAGATGGATTATAAAGGGGAGGCACCTTGCGTTATTGGCGTTCAATTTTATGATACTGAAAATATCGATGAAGCAGGTATTATTGTACCTATTGCTGGATTTAAAGAATCGGCAGATTGGAAAAAAATATATTTTAACCTGGGAAGTACCCTTGCTTTAAGAAAATCGCTCTATTACAGAGTTATTTTTAATGCCGCGTTACCAGAGGGAAAGGAAAATGCCAGTGTTCATTTTGACAATATCAAACTAATTTCTTTTTAATGAGCAAAACAAAAATAAGGAACCTGAATAATCACACCCTCTTTTATAAATGGGCTGATTATTTTTGTGCCATGATCGCCTGGGGTCTTTTTTTTGCTTACAGAAAAATAATAATTGAAAAAGAAGAGAACGTTTCAGTCATTTTTCAAGATATTAATTTCTGGTACGGACTGATTATTATACCCATTGGCTGGTTTCTGGTGTATTCATTATTTGATCAATATGGCGATATACACAGACATTCCAGGTTAAAAACGCTTTCAAGAACCTTTTTTCTTTCCTTTTTTGGCGTTTTAATCCTGTTTTTTACCTTGATACTTGATGATTTTGTTTCTAATTACACCACTTACTATCAATCATTTCTTGCCCTATTCAGTTTTCATTTTATACTTACCGTGGTTACTAGAATGGTTTTATTAACAGCAGCATCTCGTCGAATCCGTCAGGGGATGGTGAAATTTAATACCATTATTATTGGAGGCAATACAGAAGCACTGTCTTTATATGAAGAAATAATTTCACAAAAACGTTCCTACGGTTACCATTTTATTGGATTTTTAAGAAGTAACAAAGAAAAAGTATCTCCATTAGAGGCCAAATTAAAATACCTTGGAAATATAAAAGACTTAGACAGTATTATTCAGGAATATCAAATTGAGGAGGTCATTATTGCCGTACAAACGCAGGAACACAATTTATTAAAACAACTTATAACTGCATTATTTGATTTCAGGCCCATATTACATGTTAAAATTATTCCTGATATGTATGATATCATGCTGGGAAGTGTTAAAATGAATCAGGTATTCGGCACGGCCCTTATTGAAATAAATCAGGAAATAATGCCACCCTGGCAAATTGCCTTCAAGCGGGTCCTGGATATTTTAGTTTCCTGTGTTTCTTTACTTCTATTATCGCCGCTCTTTGTATATCTGTCGCTAAAAGTGAAGCAATCATCAGTTGGGCCTATATTTTACAGGCAAGAAAGAATTGGCCTTCAAGGGGTACCGTTTACTATTCTTAAATTCAGATCAATGTATGAAAATGCTGAGGATAGTGGGCCTCAACTTTCCAAAGATGAAGATAGTCGATGCACACCATTTGGGGCTATTATGAGAAAATGGAGGCTCGATGAATTACCTCAGTTCTGGAATGTTCTCATTGGTGAGATGAGTTTAGTGGGTCCCCGCCCTGAGCGAAAATTTTATATCGACAAGATTATGGAGCAGGCGCCTCATTACCGTCATCTGCTTAAAGTAAGACCCGGTATAACTTCTTGGGGTCAAGTCAAATACGGCTATGCTTCAGATGTGGATCAAATGATCCAGCGCCTTAAATATGATATCCTTTATTTGGAAAACAGATCTATTGCGCTGGATTTTAAAATTATGTTTTACACTTTGGTAGTACTCCTTCAGGGTACAGGTAAGTGATGATTATAAGGGAAAGGGATATGTTAATAGATAAAATAGTTGGTAAGCATTATGTTACTAACATTTTTTAATATAAAAACTAAATGTTAAATCACATAAGCTATTGAAAAATTTCTATTCAATTATATTGTTTATTTAAGCAGAATTAAATAAATGAATACCTTAATTTGATTGTATTAAATACTGATTATATTGTAAATAAAAAAGCGCAATAGAAAGCTTTCTGTTGTTTAGAAAACAGATCTATTGCGCTAGATTTTTTAAATTATGTTTTACATAATTGCCATGCTCATTGAGGGAACCGACAAATGATTTTTATAAGGCGAAGGCTACTTTAACCTGATCTTTATAATCTAGTTTCTCCCAGGTGAAAAGTTCCACCTCTTTGGTAACTTGATGACCGGAACCATCCTTGAAGGTCAATGTTTTAACCTCGGGAATTCTTCCCATGTGACCATACGCAGCTGAATCGCTATAAATGGGATTTCTTAATTTCAATCGTTGTTCAATGGCATAAGGTCGCATATCGAAAATGCCATAAACTATCTCTGCAATTTGAGCATCTGTTTTTGCAACTTTAGCTGTTCCATAAGTATTGATGTAAATATTGGTAGGCTTAGCCACCCCTATCGCATAAGAAACCTGTACTAAAACCTCTTTACAAACACCCGCAGCCACGAGATTTTTTGCAATATGTCTAGTAGCATAAGCAGCAGAACGATCCACTTTTGAAGGATCTTTACCACTAAATGCACCCCCACCGTGAGCACCTTTGCCACCGTAGGTATCAACTATAATCTTTCTTCCCGTTAATCCTGTGTCACCATGAGGTCCGCCAATAACGAATTTACCTGTAGGATTGACGTGATAGGTAATGGTTTCGGTAAATAAAGCCTGTAATTCAGGTTTTAATTTTGCTTTAACCCTTGGAATAAGTAACTGGATAACATCAGATTTAATTTTCTCTAACATTACCTGTTCATTCTCATTAAAATCATCATGTTGGGTAGAGACAACAATACTATCAATGCGGATAGGTTTATGGTTATCATCGTATTCAATGGTAACCTGAGATTTTGCGTCAGGTCTGAGATAATTCATTGCATCGGTTGCCTTCGCCGATTTGCGAATTTCCGCCAGTTCCAATAAAATTCTGTGTGCCAAATCTAACGCTAAAGGCATATAATGCTCCGTTTCCTCGGTAGCATAACCAAACATCATACCTTGGTCGCCTGCCCCCTGGTCTTCATCTTTTGCTCTTTCGACGCCTTGATTTATATCAGGCGATTGCTCATGAATAGCAGAAAGAACACCACAAGAATTAGATTCAAACATATATTCTGACTTGGTATAACCAATACGTTTGATAACATCGCGAGCAATTTGTTGAACATCAAGATATGCTTTTGATTTAACCTCACCGGCGAGAATAACCTGACCTGTAGTTACTAAGGTTTCACAAGCAACTTTCGATTGAGGGTCAAAAGCAAGAAAATGATCAACAAGGGCGTCAGATATTTGGTCGGCCACTTTATCCGGATGACCTTCCGATACTGATTCTGAAGTGAAAAGATAAGCCATATTACAGGTTTATATAAATTTTATAATGGATTGAAAATAAAATCAAATATAGGAATTAAATTATTTAATGTTACAGGTAAAGAAAGATTCCCATCCTTCGTTTGTTAACATTTTCCCTTCTAATTTATCACCAATGACCACAGGTCCAACCCCTGCCGGGGTACCTGTGTAAATTAAATCTCCCATTTGGAGCTTAAAGTATTTTGACACGTAAACAATTAATGTCTCAAAAGAAAAAATACAATCCTCAGTATTACCTTGTTGTACTAATTCGTCATTTTTCAGCAACTGGAATTCAAAAGCAGAGGAATTTGGAAAGGCAGAAAGTGGTTTGAAATTACCAAGAACAGCCGAATGGTCAAACGCTTTAGCAATTTCCCAGGGCAATCCTTTCGCTTTTTGTTTAGCCTGGATATCACGGGCTGTAAAATCGATACCTAACCCAATTTCTTCAATATAATCAGAAGCAAATTGAGGTTCAATGTGCCTTCCATTTTTACCGATTTTAATAATCACTTCTACCTCATAATGCAAATCATCTGTAAAAGAAGGATAATATAGAGGCTTATTGTTTATTAATAAAGCCGTTGGTGGCTTCATAAAAACGATAGGCTCATCGGGAACAGCATTTTGAAGTTCCTTAGCATGAGCACCATAATTACGTCCGATACAAATTATTTTCATGGTTTCAGCGTTATATTTTAAAGTTCATAAGTCCCGCTAAGGATTTGACTTCGTTCATTGTCTTTTGAGCCACTTTTCTAATGTCAGCAGAGGAATTTCTAATCATTTCCTTTACCTCCTCTTTATTTTCATCCAGTTGTTGTCGACGATCAACCATTGCCACACTTATTTCCGTTAATGCCTCTGCAACCGTGTCCTTAAGATGAACATATTTTAGGACACCTGACTGATAATCAGACATTAAGGAATGGTGCTGATCCATTTTATTTGCTGCTTTTAACAGTTCAAATAAGTTAATCAAACCTTGGGACATTTCACCGGATGGCGTATCACCCGTATCTGTAACAGCTGATCGAATCTGTTTTTTAATTTTCTCCGGCGTACTGAAAACAGGGATATAGTGCTTTTCCCCCGCACTCTTACTCATCTTTTTCATAGGGTCTGCAGGAGACATAACCTTAGGCGTTTCAGTAAATAAAGGCTCGGGCAATACAAAATATTCTTCCCCAACCTGATTATTAAAACGCTGGGCTATATTTCTGGTAAGTTCCAGATGTTGTTCCTGATCTTTTCCAACAGGGACGAAATCGGCTTTGTATATTAGTATATCAGCGGCCTGCAATACAGGATAATCTAATAAACCCGCTGAAATAAAGCCGTCAGCATTTCCCTCCTCTACTTGCTGGGTTTTATCTTTGAATTGCGTCATTCGGGTAAGTTGTCCGTAGGAAGCAAAACAGTTTAAAATCCAGGATAATTCTGCATGTTCAGGGACGAGAGATTGTACGAAAAGATTCTCCGTTTTAACTCCTGCAGCTATCAGATTAAAAATAAGCTCCCAGGTATTTTCCTGAAGCTGTTTTGGATTGTAGGGCATGGTCATAGCATGATAATCTACAACGCCATAGAAACAATCATATTTTTGTTGAATATCTACCCAATTTTTTACAGCTCCGAAATAATTTCCGAAGTGCATATCACCCGTAGGCTGGATACAAGAAAGGACTGTTTTTGTAGCCACAATAAGAATTAAGACAATAAAAAAGAAACGAATAGATAATTATTATCTACCCGCAATGAGTGAAATCTCCACATGAACAAAACGCGGTAGCGCGGCAACCTGCACGAATTCTCTGGCTGGAGCCGTTTCTTCCTTAAAATAATTACCGTAAACGGCATTTATTTTTGAAAAATCGTTCATATCGGTAACAAAAACAGAACATTTAAGCACATTTTCAAAGGTTAATCCTGCGGTATGCAGAATACCCTCAAGGTTCTTTAACACCCTGTCTGTTTCAATTTCAATAGAATCAAGTACTAATTCACCCGTTACCGGATCTAAGGCAATCTGCCCGGACACAAATAAAACATCCCCGTACCAAACAGCCTGATTATAAGGACCGATGGGTGCGGGGGCATTTTTACTTGTTACTATAGTTTTACTCATAGAAACAGTTTTTCAATAGGAAGACGATACTATTTATTCTTCTGATGCAGAAGCACTAAATAAACGACCTCTATAATAAAGATTACCAGTTACATCAGTGTAAGCGCGGTGACGTAGATGGGTTTCTCCTGTTACTGAACAGGTAGAAAGGGTTGGAATTTCTGCTTTGTAGTGCGTACGCCGCTTGTGTTTACGTTGCTTTGAAATTCTACTCTTTGGATGTGCCATTTTTCAACGTTTATCTGTTATTTTAAAAACAACAGGAATTAAGAATTTTTTTTATTATCCCAATTTTGAAGTATTTTCCAAGGGGAAAAATTTTCATCTTCAGGAGTTTCGTCAACTATTCCCTGTGAAAGGATTTTAATCATTTCCATATCACAAGGAGGATTTACATCACTTTCACAATCATATCTTTTAATTACTGGTATAGCCAGTAAAATATTTTCATAAATCACAGGAGCCGCATTCCATACAGGCGTTTCGGGATGAAGAACGATAACATCTTCGTTTTCTATCTCCTCTGGATGCTCCATTGATTTTATCAACAACTTATAATCACCTTGCAAAGGTATTTTAATATCAGCTAAACATCGATCGCAAGGTGCGTGCAACTCAGCATTTAGGTTAAACTGCATAATAATCAACCCAACCCTTTTTTCTAATAATACCCTAACACTCCCAGTGACAACATCATCAGGTGCATTTTCAAAAAAAGGAAGAAAATCACTACCGACGGTGAAATCAAATGTATGTACCCCATCTTTAAGGCCTTTTAGGCGAATATCATAGGGAACTAAATCCTTCATGTCAAAAGAACTTTTTTTTAAAACGTGCGCAAATATAGGTAAAAAATAGATTCCTAGGATAAATACTTAAAAAAAAAACGGTATAAATCAATTTATTATTATGGCCGTTTTTTCAATGTCGGATCTGACTTTATCTAAAATCTCTAATTTTTCCGCTACAGACTTATACTCCTGTTTTACACCGACTTTCGTGAGTGACCCAACCTTTTCAGAAAAAGGGATAAAACCTGCTTTTTTAATTTTATCTACGACCCTGGCAGCATTATCAGGATTACCGAAAACACCAATCGCTATTTTAACGTAAGTCGATTCCTCGATAGATTCAGTTTTCACTGGTTCTGGCTTAATGACCGGCTCATCCTCATCTTCGTTCACGGGAAAATCTACCACTTCCGCACTTGTATCCACTGGATCTACCACAGGATTAATACTTTTTTTCTCCTCATTTGCATCATCATTCCAATCCTCAAACATTTCCTTAAATTTAACCAACTTATTTTCTATGTATGGTGTAGTAACCAGAAAATAAATGCCGACAGCCATAGTAACAATAATGATACTAAAAACAACAAATTTCATCATCGGATTTGACGGTGGTACCGGTGGCATCATATTGGTACCTGAATCTTTTGGAACTTGAGTAGCTACGGGTGAAATTTCAACGAATGGCACTTCGGGTAAACCGAAGGAATCATTTTCAAAAACTTTTAATCTGGGTACAAAGGCTATTTTATGTTCTACATTATAGTACAATCTGCCCAAGTTTGGCAATTCAACACTATTATGTAGGTCTAAAGCGTCGTGAATATTTTTAGAAAAAAGCCTGATAGCCTCTGAAGCCATAGCGTCATCCACTGAAAATCTTCTTTTTACCTCATTATGAAAAAGTGTACTATCTCCGTTTCCGCCGGGTTCAAATACAATGATTGTATCTGGTGGCAATATTTTTCCATTGATAGAATCTTCTTTAGCGGCAATGTATTTTTCAGAAAAAGTACCTAAACCAGAAACGTATAATCGATGATAGCTGGAAATTAAAGGTTGGATAATTGGATAAAGATCTAATTGCATAAATGGTAATTATTTTGTCATGTTTACAAATATAGTGGAATAACGGTAATTCGTTTCGTAAGTTTGCTTTATAATAACCCATTTCATCAAATAATTATTATGCAGGAAGCAACCTCATTTCCACGACGAGAAAAATCAGCTGAACTATTTGCCAGAGCAAAAGCCGTATTTCCAGGCGGGGTGAGTTCCCCTGTCAGGGCTTTTAAGTCGGTAAGTGGACCTCCCCTTTTCATTAAACGGGGAGATGGATGCTATGTTTGGGACGAAGATGACAACCGCTATATTGACTTTTGCGCCTCGTGGGGACCGTTAATTCTGGGACACAATAACGAACAAATAAGAGAAAGAATTTTTGAAGCGGTTGCTTCGGGAACTTCATTTGGCACCCCTACCCTCAATGAGCTGGAACTCGGGGAATTGCTTGTTAAAAACAATCCTTATTTAGAAAAAGTAAGATTTGTAAGTTCTGGTACTGAAGCCGTTATGTCTGCCATCAGACTGGCCAGGGGGTTTACGGGAAGATCAAAAATTTTAAAATTTGAAGGTTGTTATCATGGACACCTGGACTCCCTTTTGGTGAAAGCAGGCTCTGGCTTGGTTACCTTTGGGGAATCAACCTCTGCGGGTATTCCACCGTCTTTCGCCGCTGAAACATTGGTTATTCCTTTAGATGACCGATCTGCGCTGGATGAAGCCCTTGATAAATATGGCCATGAAATTGCCTGTATAATCATAGAGCCTATTCCCGCCAATAATGGACTTTTACTACAAGATTATTCTTTCCTGAAATATCTTAGACAAAAAGCGACAGAGCATAAGGTGCTTCTTCTTTTTGACGAAGTAATTTCCGGATTCAGAGTACATTTTGCTGGAGCTGCAGGTTACTATGACATTAAACCTGACTTAGTTACCTACGGAAAAATCATTGGCGGTGGTATGCCCGTCGGGGCGTATGGCGGAAGTAATGAACTTATGGCCTTTATTTCACCCGACGGACCAGTTTATCAAGCAGGAACCCTTTCTGGAAATCCTGTCGCTATGGCCGCCGGACTTGCTGCTTGCCAACAATTATTGATGCCCAATTTTTATTGTGAGCTGGATCATAAAACCAACCACTTAATAAAAAAACTGACTGACCACGCCACAGAAAACAAATACAGTGTTACCTTTCCAAAAGTAGGTTCTATTTTTTGGATAGCCTTTAGTACAGAGACCATAAAAAAGGCTGATCAAATTGATCCCGCTTCCATGAAATTCTTTAAACTTTTACATGCCGCCCTCCTTGAAAAAGGAGTCTATATGGGTCCTTCCGGCTATGAAGTAGGATTTGTCAGTTCTGCACATACCATTGAAGTATTAGATGAGGCAGCGGAGATAATCAATTGGGCCATGGATAGCGTATTTAGTGACCTTTAACTCATTTTATGCTAAATAATCAGTTGCGTATCATTTCATACTTGGTTATTTTTTACATGCTACTAGCCTTTAGCTGGTGGACGGTTCTTTTGCATACTAAAAACAGAGACGCATTTCTAGCAAAAAATGAACTTCTAAAACTAAGCTTAATTGCAAAAAATGAAATAAAAAACGAGGAAGACTTCCTTAAAAATTCCTTTCATATTGAACTAAGAGATGCTTATAAACGCCAGGAATGGATGATTCTTGGCGAAGCCTCTGTTTTTGTGTTAAGCCTGCTCATTGGTATCGTTTTTATAAACAGAGGTTACCACAAAGAGATTCTCGCTGCTAAACAAAGTAGTAATTTCTTGTTATCTATCACCCACGAGTTGAAATCTCCTATTGCTTCCATAAGATTAGGATTTGAAACGCTGCAACGAAAAAAATTATCGGAGGAACAGTCGCATATTTTACTTAAAAATGGAATAAATGATACGGATAGATTAAATAATCTGGTTTCCGATCTTCTTCTCTCCGCCAGATTAGAATCGACATATCAGCTAAATACAGAATTGTTTTC
>Ga0247843_1003690_pt1 | contig 24415 bp, 26 predicted proteins | sample LaCruzMarch2017__FD_192420 | JGI IMG/M metagenome (GOLD analysis project Ga0247843, IMG submission 192420) | Freshwater microbial communities from meromictic Lake La Cruz, Castile-La Mancha, Spain - LaCruzMarch2017_8m | ecosystem: Environmental > Aquatic > Freshwater > Lake | place: Spain...
ACATGATCCGAAAACCCAAAGACAAGCACAGCCTGAAAAACCGCCGAACCCTCGCCGCCCTCAACCACGACTACATGGAAGCGCTGATCCGACAGGCCTCAAATTAACCCGAAGCGATTCCCCTGGCATGCGGCCCCCCCCGTCCACAGGCAACGAGCGAGCGATACGGCGCAATCCACGCACCATACAGGCCGATGCATGGTCTTTCCGTGCAGGCCTCGAAATTGCGACACCCAACCGGGCATCGACGATCGCACCGCGCATGTCGTCACCGCCGTCGCGATCACGACGGCTGAGCATCGGGCGCGCTGGCGGCCTGCTGGTACCAGCTAACATCATGCGTTGCCGCCTCCCCGAAGCTGACGCCCTTAGACACTGCCATGCGGATGATCGGCCAGGACGTAAGGGTCATGCTCAGGAATGGCCAGGGGTCGCGCCAGTCCCATGTGACATCCCGCGTCCCAACGAGCCGGCCGAGCCGGTGACGAAAGCCGCGGCCGCGAAACATCGCCATCTGTGTTTCAGTGAGGCAGGAGTAGAATTGCTGCAAGTTGCTGTGCCAACGCACTCCGACTGGCGGGCTCGCCTGCGGGCTGAGCACGGCGCGAGCGACATCTTCAGGCTGCCAGAAATGAAGTCCGCTTGTTGTTCGTGGGTTGCATTCGATGCCAACCACGCGGTCATCGGCGTCGACAATGAAATCGAAGGAGATAAATCCTGTCCATCCGGATTCGCGCACAAAGGTTTCGATCCAGCGTTCAATCGCCTGCGCCTCGACCCGCTCGAACGCGATCGCGACGCTGCCGGACATGACTGTGCCGCGATATATCATGGTCGAGACCACGCGACCCTCATGCGCGATCGTACAGCTGCTGTGCTCGCGGCCGGCGATGAAGCGCTGCACGATCGCCGGCGTCGATGGATCAGGATCAGGCAGGACTGCACCTTTCCCCAGGATACGGACACCACGTCCCGAGCACGAGAAGACCGGCTTCACGACCACGGCGTCCGCCGCCGCCAGTGCTTGCGCCTCGGGTGTGCCGAGCATGCAGGTTTCTGGCGTGGCCAGACCCATCGCTGTCGCGACGCTGACAAAGCCGGCCTTGCTGTGCACCGCGAGCACGCGGTCGGGCGGCATGGTGAATACGCGCGCGCGCCCGCCGAGCAGGTCAGGCAGGAAGGCGACATGCATCGTCTCCTCGGAGACGGGCACAACGAGATCGACGTTTTCGCGCGCGACAATCTCCGCGAGGGCGGCGAGATATGCAGCAGAGCCCTTGCTCGGCGGGGGCACGGCGAACTCGCGGGCGACATGGCGAGATGCGCCCGTCAGCGTCCAGCCAAAGGGGTCGGCCACGATCACGCGAGATCCTGCGCGACTGAAACCGCGCGCCAGGTCAAGCGCCTTGGGAAGGCGGCCGAGCGTGAGCAGCACTGTGGTCATGCGTCTGCGCGGGTCACGCGCATCATGATCTGTTCGGTTGGACGGGTCGTCAGGCGCGCCGCTGGACGCACGCGCGCTGGATCGACAACATGGAAATCAAAGCGGCGGAACATTTCAGCAATCAACAGCACCGCCTCGGTCTGCGCAAAGGCGGCGCCCGCGCAGACACGGGGACCAAGGCCAAACGGAATATAGGCGCCTGAGGTTAGCTCGGCCTCGCGCTCGGGCAGGAAGCGATCCGGATCGAAGACATGCGGGTTGCGCCAGTAGCTTGCGTGGCGGTGCAATACCCAAGGCGCAACCATGACGAGCGCGCCGCGACGAACCTGATGTCGCCCGATGGTTGTGGGAGCGGTCGCGACCCGCGGGAGGAAGGTGATCGGGGGATAGAGTCTAAGCGTTTCACGAAAGACATTGCGGGTCAGGGGCAGATGTCTGGTGGCCTCTATGGTGAGCGGCTCGTCATCGCCTGCCACCTTGCGGATTTCCGCACGCACGCGCGCGACGAGGTCGGGTTGCTCAGCCAGCAGGAAGAAAGCCCAGGTAAGCGCACTCGCGCTCGTCTCATGGCCCGCAAGGAAAAGCACGCCCAGCTGATCGATGAGTTCCTCGCGATTGAAGGCCGTGCGGGTGAAGTCGTCGCGCGCTGCGATCACCGAGGAGGCAATGTCATCAAATCGTGCGCCGTCTGGCCCAAGGTGTGTGTCCAGCAAATCGCCGAGGTGCCGCCGAATTGTATCGCAGGCTGCGAGGACGTCATCGCGCTGCGGGACACGCGTCCAGGCCCGGTCCATTATCAGACGCCGGATTTCCACCTGGGCGACGCTGCGTTCGAACGTCGTGAAGGCTGCGAAGACCTCATGGGCCGCCTTCGTTTCAAGGCTGGCGCTGAACACGGTGCGGCAAATGATATCGGCCGTGAGATGGCTCATCGCGAGATCAAGCGAGAAAGTCACGCCATCTCTTGCATGGGCATCGAAGGTTTGCTGACAGGCCTGAGCGCCCTCAAGCATCGAGGGGAAGGCGCGGTTGACCCGCATCATCGTGAATGCAGGATCGATCATCCGCCGCTGGCGGCGCCAGGTGTCGCCTGAGGACACAAAGAGTGAATCGCCGATCAGCGGCGCCAGCGCTGCGACCATGAGATCGCTTTTGGGAAAGATGCCTTCTGGATCAGACAGGACACGGCGCACCTGATCCGGGCGATTGACGATCAGGATGGAGCGGCGCGAGTAACCGAGGGGCCCTATTTCCATCCGATAGGCGTTGGCTGGGAGCAGGCTGAGAAGATCGCCATCACCGCGCAGAGCGACACGCAGCAGCGCCAGCAAAGCAGGTCGCGCCACCGGCCTGGGCGGCGCATAGAGTCGTCGCCCTGCGTCAGGAATTCCAGCCACAGCCTGCATCGTTTGACGTGCGCCTCGGAGATCAAAAGTGTACGCATAACTTTACACAGAGATAGTCCAATGCGATAGTCAAAACGCTTGCTGGACGGAGAAGCATGGGATGGAGCTGGCAATATTCCACGGCCTCATCTTCGTGCATGTAATCACCGGATCTATTGCCGCCCTGGCGTTCTGGGTGCCTGTCCTGGGGCGCAAAGGCGGCGTCAATCATCGCAGGTGGGGCCGCATCTTCACACGGTGCGTTTTGCTTACGGGCTCCTTCGCGATCGCGATGAGCCTGCTGACCCTCTATGACCCAATGGGCGTGCACCCTCATCTCGTGGGCAGGTTCGACGAGCCGTTTGTCCGCGGGATCTTCGGCTGGCTGATGCTTCACAATGGCATTCTCACGGTCAACCTTGGCTGGTACGGATGGCTGTGCGTAACGAACCGGCGCGACCTCGCCGCCAACCGGACTCCTCTCAATGTTGGACTGCAGTACCTCGTCCTCCTGGCTGCTGCGGTCTGCGCATGGGAGGGAGCGCTGATCGGTCAGCCATTGATGATCGGTCTTTCGATCGTCGGCCTGGCGACGGGCGTCACAAACCTCCTTTTCATCTATGCGCGCAACCCGAGCCCCGTGCAGTGGATGAAGGAGCATCTGAAGGCGCTGGTCGGTGCAGGGATCTCGGTCTACACGGCGTTCCTTGCGTTTGGCTCGATACGGCTTGCCCCATCTCTGGCGCTGCACCCGGCGCTATGGTCCATACCGCTCTGTGTCGGACTTTCGCTCATCATCTATCACCGCATCCGCATCGACATGAAGGCGGGGCTGAGCATCTGGCCCCAGCTGGGGCGGCGGACAGCGCGGGCATCAGACCCTCCCTCAAGGTGAGCCTCGGTCGTCGTGTCATTGTCATCGGCGCTGGCATGGGCGGCCTGGCGGCGGCCGCCGATCTGGCGCGAGCCGGAATGGAGGTCATCGTCTGCGAACGTGCTGCTGCGCCGGGCGGCAAGATGCGGCAGGTCGATGTCGGAGGCGCTGCAATAGATGCAGGCCCGACCGTCTTCACGATGCGATGGATCTTCGAGGGTTTGTTCAACGACGCGGGCGAACAGCTGGATGATCGCCTCGGCTTGATGCCCGCCGAGACCCTCGCGCGACATGCCTGGCGCGAAGGCGGCCGGCTCGACCTGTTCGCGGACATCACGCAGTCAGCTGACGCGATCGGGGCCTTTTCGGGACCAGCGGCGGCCCGCGCCTATCTGGCGTTCTGCGACCAGAGCCGAGCAATCTATCGCACGCTTGCCGGACCCTTCATCGCCTCCGAGCGGCCCTCCCCGGCAAGCCTCGTGGCAAGCCTCGGTGTTGGGGGCTTGCCGGACCTGTGGCGAACGATGCCGATGCGGACCCTGTGGAGTGCACTTGGCGACCATTTCCAGGACCCCCGCCTGCGCCAGCTCTTTGGCCGCTATGCGACGTATGTCGGCGCCTCCCCCTGGGCTGCTCCCGCGACGCTGATGCTGATTGCCCATGTCGAGCAAGACGGGGTGTGGCTGGTCAAGGGCGGCATTCATCAGGTCGCGCGCGCGGTTCAGAGCCTGGCGGAACGCCATGGCGCGCAGTTCCGGTTCGGGGCCGAGATGCGGCACATGGTTGTCGAACACGGGCGCGTTGTCGGGATCCAGCTCACGAATGGCGAGCGCCTCAACGCAGATGCGGTCGTCTTCAATGGCGACATCTCCGCTCTGACAGCCAGGGAGCGCCCTGCGCCGGCGACGGCGCCGCGCGATCGCTCGCTGTCGGCAGTTACCTGGTGCATGTCAGCGCGAACGGAGGGCTTCGAGCTTGCGCATCACAATGTGTTCTTTGCAGAAGACTACGCGCGCGAGTTTGATTCCGTGTTTCGGCGTCGTGAGATCACAGCTGCACCAACTGTCTATATCTGCGCGCAGGACCGTGGTGAGGCTGGCGCGTTTTTGTCCGGCACGCCCGAACGCCTCCTCGCCCTGATCAATGCACCAGCCGATGGTGACGTCGCTCCGCTTGATGAGGCAGCGATTGCTGATCTTTCCGATCGTGCGTTTGGCCTGGTACGCGCGTGCGGCCTGAACGTGAGACCGGCCTCCGACCCGGTGGTTACGACGCCGAGTGGCTTCAACGCGCTGTTTCCAGCCACGGGCGGCGCTCTTTATGGCCGCGTGAACCACGGCATGATGGGCAGTTTCGCCCGGGCAGGTTCGCGCGGCAGGTTGCCGGGCCTCTACCTGGCTGGCGGGAGCGCACATCCGGGCCCTGGCGTTCCGATGGCGACGATGTCGGGGCGCCTCGCTGCGGCCCGCTTATTGGCCGATTTCGGCTCCGCCCGACATCGGAACCGGCCGATACGGCTTCCGGTCAGCAGCTCCTGAAGATGCCAGCGCCGCCAGCTTGTCTCAGCCAGCCGCAACCCGACTGGCGTGAGGCACAACCTTGTCGAGAATACGCGCCGATGAGATGACCCCTGGAACGCCGGCGCCAGGATGGGTCCCGGCGCCCACCATGTAGAGGCCGGCTATCTCTTCGCTGACATTGTGTGGCCTGAACCAGGCGCTCTGGAAAAGCCGTGGCTCCAGCGAGAAGGCGCTGCCATTGAGCGATAGCAGACGATCGCGAAAGTCCTGAGGCGTTAGGATGCGGGAAGTCACGATGCTTTCGCCGAGACCGGGTAGCAGCGTCTCCTCGAGGCGCGCCTGGATCATCGCGCGACACCGCTCTCCTTCCTCGCCCCAATCGGTACCACTGCCCAGGTGAGGGACCGGCGCAAGGACATAGAAGGCGTCGCAACCAGCTGGGGCAAGCGACGGATCGTTTGCGGTCGGCCTATGCAGATAGAGACTCAGGTCTCTCGCCAGGATCTTGCGGTAGAAGATGTCCCGCAGAAGCCCTTCATAGCGGGGACCCAGCACCATCGTGTGGTGATAGACATCATCGAACCTGCGGTTGGTGCCGAAGTACCAGACCAGAAGGCTCATCGAGAAGCGCTTGCCGGCAAACTTCCGGTCGGTCCACCGGCGCCGCTTGTGCTCCGAAAGCAGCTGGGTGTAGGTCCAGCCAGCATCGGCGTTCGAAACAACGACATCACCGGCGATGTGCTCCCCTGAAGCGAGCCGCACGCCGGTCGCACGGCGGGAGGAGACGGTAATCTGGGCGACTTCGGCATTAAGCCGCAGAGCACCGCCCTGCCCCTCGATCAGCCGGACCAGGCCGGTGACGAGTGCGCCTGTGCCTCCCATGGCGTAGTGTACGCCGTGTGTCCGCTCCAGATGTCCGACAAGGCTGTAATAGGCTGTCGTGGACAGCGGATTGCCGCCGATCAGAAGCGGGTGGAAGCTGAAGGCTATCCGGAGCTTGTCGTTTCGGAAATAGCGCGACACGTGGCTGAAGACTGAGCGGTAGCCGCCAAGCCGGATGAGATCTGGCGCGCTTTTCAACAAGGTCCCGATACGGTGAAACGGCTGATCGGCGAGTTTTTCGAAAGCTGTTTCGTAGATTTTCTTGCTGTCGCGCAGAAAGCGTTCAAAGCCTGCAACGTCGCCAGGATCGAAGCGGGCAACTTCTTCACGCATTGCAGCATGGTCGCTGCTGGCGCTGAAGACACTGCCGTCGTCGAAGCGAATTTTATAAAATGGGTCAATCCGGCGAAGATCGATGTCGTCTGACATTCGTCGGCCGCACAGCGTCCAGAGCTCCTCGAGGAGGTAGGGCGCGGTTATGATGGTAGGCCCGGCATCGAAGGTGAACCCGTCCTGTCGATACACGTAGGCGCGGCCGCCAGGGGCATCGAGGCGCTCCAGCACGGTGACGCGATAGCCCCTCGCCCCCAGCCTCACGGCCGCAGCGAGGCCACCAAAGCCGCTGCCAATGACGATGGCGTGCCGTCGGTCATTGCGATCGGGCCGGGCGGCGGACTGAGCAGGATCGGGTGTTAACATGGAGGGACACTAAGGTCGTCATGCGCACTCGTGCAAGGCGATTGTCTTGCTACGTGTGACGCAGCGCGGCGAGGATCATGTCGACGACAACACCGGGGGCCTCCTCATGGGCGAGATGGCCCAGCCCCGGCGCCAGCACAATCCGCGCGCGCTTAGCCAGCCGCACAACGCTGTCAGCTGTGGTCGGCGGCACGGCGCGATCCCTGGCGCCGACGATGAGCGTTAGTGGGGACGCAAGCCTCGGCAGGTCGCGCCGCAGCGTCTCGAGATCCCAGTGCGCCATCAGGGCGACGGTGGCCTTGAGATGATCGCGGCTGCGGAACAGGCGTCCGTAAAACTCGAGCCCCCGCTCATCAAGCGTCGAACCTGTGCTGCGCATGAGGTCGCTGATAGCGTTGCTCTGCTCTGCGCGATGGGCGAACAGGCCAAGTGAGAGCGGGTTGAAGAACAGTGTTCGCGCGAGCAAGGGCGCGAGGGGACCAAGCGGTCCGGGGAAGGGAAGCAGTGCAGCGTTGATCCCCACAATCGCAGCAGGGGAACATACACGGTCGAGCGCCATCCGGACAGCGATGGCCGCGCCAGCGGAGTGTCCGACAAGCGCGGCAGGCGAAACATCCAGCGTCTTCAGAAGATCGCCCACGGCCCGCGCCACATTCGGGAGCGTGAAGTCGCTATTGCTGCGCGGCGTCGCGGTGAAGCCGTGGCCCGGCAAGTCCAGAGCCACAACCTGATGGGTTCGCGCAAGCAGCGGCGTGACATCGCGCCAGGAGTGCGTGGCCGCGCCCGTGCCATGCAACAGGACGAGCGTCGGGCCCTCGCCCATGACTTGCACATGCCAGCTCAGGCCGCGAACCTCGATGAAGCGGCTTGCCTCGCGGTTGGGCCAGTCGCGGCCCTGCACATTCCAGTCGGGCGCGCGTGTCATCGCCGTGACGGGGCGTTTGCCCGCACCACAGCTGCAACGGCGCCGCTGTCGACGAAAGGCAACTGCGCATAGGCGGCGCCCATCTCGGCGGCGAGCTCTTCTGCGCCGGGGCGTGAGCGGGGAGATGTGTCAATGAAGACCGTCGGCAGCGTCGTGGCGCGGAGGCCTCGCGCCGCATCGCGCGCATCCTGCTCCGCGCGCGGCCGGCCGGGTTCGCCGTCGCGACCGACGTTCCCGCGGCCGTCTGTGAGGAACACGATCAGGGGTGTGCGGCCCTTGGCGCGTTCAGCCTGGCCCAGAAGCGACGCCGCATCGATTGCGGTGGCCAGCGGCGTTGCACCGCCACCGGGCAGGTCCGCCAAGGACCGCTTTGCCCGTGAAAGTGAGCGCGTGGGCGGCAGCAGAAGGTCTGCGGCCTTATCGCGGAACACGACCAAGGCGACGCGTGTGCGGGTGACGTAAGCTTCGGCCAGCAGATTCTCGACTGCACCCTTTGCCTCTGCGAGACGCTGCGCGGCGGTCGAGCCGGAGGCGTCGACCACGAAGATTGTCGTCGACTCCAGCCGCTGGACGAAGCGACGAATGCGGAAGTCATTCCTGCGCACCAGCACGCGCGCGGCGCTTGACGCTGTCGCCTCCTGGCGGCGCAGCTTCTGCCATGGCGCTGCTGCACGGAGCGTGGCGACGAGGTCGAGCCTGTCGCCTGTGCGAAGTGTACCGGAGCGCGCGCCAAGCGGCCGGCCGCGGCGCGCAGATTTGGCAGCAGCCCCTGCGCCACCTGAACGTGCAACGGCACGGCGCTCGGCACGGAGTTCGAGGAACTGCGAGAGAAACTCGGGAGGCAGGGCGGACTGGACGGCGGCGACAACGCGGTCGGCTGCTTCATCTGCGGTTGGCTGTTCCGGTGGCGCGCCATCCTCGCCGGCATCATCCGGCGGCGGCGGAGCCTGTTCAGGCGGCGCTTCAGCCGGAATCATTTGAGCGCGAGGCGCGAGCACAAGGCGTGCGGCAAGTTCCAGATCGTCTTGCGTTACCGCCGCGCGTCCTGCGGCTGCCGCGGCGCTTCGCGCTGCCCTGAGCGTGAATAAAACAGCGCGCGTCGACGAGACGCCAAAGGCCGCCGCCGCCGAACATATCGTCTCAATGAGCTTATCCTCGCAGGGCTTCATGCACGCGAGGGCGGCACGGGCGGCGAGGATGCTGTCGCGCGTTGGCGCCGCAAGCACGCGCGCACGGATGCTGCTGACATCGAGATGAAAAGCCACTCGCTCCGCGAGCACGTCCGGAGCGCGTTCGTCAGGCTCGATGCCCTCTTCCAGCGCGACAAGGATGAACCGGGAGCCGTCCGCCGCGCGTGCATTGCGATCGTTTGAAACTTGTCCCGCATCGATCACCGCAGCGATGCGCGCGCCCGTCGCCGCGGAACACCGCTCAGCCATGGACAGGATCACCGCGCCGCCGTCGCTCTCGCTCAGGAGCCCACGGCTTGCGACCGGCCGGCCGGCGGCCAGCGTTGCAGACAGGTCCAGTCCGCCAAGAAGGCGTTCGTCATCGATATGAGACGGCGCGCGGCGCATGGGCGCTTCGGCGGGAAGCACCGCTTTCAACGCATCCAACCAGGCATCGCGCGCCGGCCCCGGAAAGCCACGAATGATTGCGCCGCCTAGTCCGGCGGGATCAACAGCAAGCAGCCCAGCAGCGGCCAGGGCATCCGCCCATGGGTCAAACTGCGCTGGCGCGCCGGCGGTCATGCGTCGAAGATTTCGCCCAGCGCGCGCTCGATCCGCGATGCTGAACCTACATCGTCCAGAGGGTTGCGGCGCAGGCGATGCTGAAGCGACATCACCGCAATCTCGCGCAGATGAGATGTCGCGACGGACTTGGCGCCTTCGAGGGCGGCGAGCGCGCGGGCTGCGCGTATCAATGTGAGTTCACCACGCAAACCGTCCGAACCGATCTTCATGCAGAGCGCTGCGGCGCATTCAACCACCTCGTCCGGCAGAGCGAGATTGCCGTGCAGGGCGCGTGCTTTGACGATGCGGTCGCGGACCTGCGCGTCTTTCTTCGTCCATGCCGCGGCGAAGGTTTCCGGGTCGCGGTCGAATGCATCACGCTGGCGCACGACAGCAACGCGGTCTGCAAGCACGGTTGGCGTCTTGACGTCAACGGACAGTCCGAAGCGATCGAGGAGCTGGGGGCGAAGTTCGCCCTCCTCCGGATTACCGGTTCCGATCAGCACGAAGCGCGCAGGATGACGAACGCTCAGCCCTTCCCGCTCGACAACGTTCTCGCCCGAGGCCGCTACATCAAGCAAGAGGTCGACGAGATGATCTTCAAGCAAGTTGACTTCGTCGATGTAGAGAAAGCCGCGATGGGCTTTCGCAAGCAGGCCTGGCTCGAAGCGCTTTTCGCCGCGTGTCAGCGCCTGCTCCAGGTCGAGCGCGCCGACGACGCGGTCTTCCGTGGCGCCTAGCGGCAGGTCAACAACAGGCGTCGCCCGTAACTCTGCCTTCACCGCTCCCTTGGCCGTGCGGGAGGGGCAATCCGGCGTGCAGCGGCCAGCGTCGGCCTCGGGATCGCAATGGTAGGGACAGTCCTTCACGGCGCGCATCGCTGGCAACAGCGCCGCGAGCGCGCGGACGGCCGTCGACTTGCCGGTGCCGCGATCGCCGAACACCATCACGCCGCCGATGCCTGGATCGACGGCAGCGATCAGCAGGGCTCGCTTCATCGCGTCCTGGCCAACGATCGCCGAAAAGGGGAAAACGGTGCGCATCAGAATCTGACCGTGCTCAAGGATGGCGACTGCCGCAAGGGGGGCAAGCGCCCACGAGCCCAGACTTTTCCACTCCTACTTGCTCAACACACTTTTCTTGACGCCGCGCAGGAAGCGCCAGACCAGATAGAGCACGACCGGCACGGACAGCGCGGTTGCAACTATGGGGTCCAGCCAGGGCGCAGCGACTGCGACGCCGTCGAAGGCCACCTTCAGAAGCGACAGCGCATAATAGGAGACCGCGACGATCGAGAGGCCCTCCACTGTCTCCTGCAGGCGGAGCTGCACGCGCGAGCGGTTATCCATCGACGCCAGAAGGCTCACGTTAACTATCTCCGAGGCGACTTCGACGCGCGTGTTGAGAATCTGCACGGTGCGGGCAATCCGCTCGATGGCGCCCTGCTGGCGCTCGGCGACGGATACACATGTGCGCATCGCAGGCGCGAGCCGGCGTTCCATGAACTCTCCCAGGGTGGGCCTGCCATCGATGGCCATTTCGTTCCAACTCGTGATGCGGGCGCCGACCAGACCGTAATAGGCGCGCGAGGCGGCGACGCGGAAGTTTGTCTGGCCCGCCAGACGCTCGGCCTGTCCGGCAAGGGCCGCAAGCTTGTTCACCAGGGTTCGGTCAGATTCCACGCCGTTCTCGTTGACCACCTGAGCTGCCGCAGCGTCGATCTCGCCCTCGAGCTCCGTCAGCGCGGCCATTGCCTGAAGCGCCAGAGGGTAAGTGAGCAAGGCCAGCAGGCGGTAGGTTTCAACTTCGAACAGCTGTTGCAGCGTGCGCCCGACAAGCGCTTCGCCCACGCCGCCATCTACCAGAACGAACCGGGTAAAGGAATCAGGCCCTGCGCGGAAATCGGTAAACACCTCAATTGCACCGGGGGCGATGCGGGCGGCAACCAGTTCGTCCGGGGCAAAGGGAAAATGCAACGGCCGAGCAGCGACGATCGCGGCATGAGCTGCGACGAGGATTTCCCCCGGCATGTTTGACAGCCAGTCCCGCGGGACGACATCGAGTGCGGTGACGCCGAAATTGGCGACGTCAGGTTCGACGCCGGGGCGGAGGACAGTCCATGTGGACGCTTCGGTGTGACGCTCCCAACGCAGGGACCACGATCCAGCCTCAAGCAGGCACCATCTCGCGCCGACGCCCGGCTCGGGAGCTGCGAACTTGCGGCAGAGCGCGGCCATGTGAAGACGATCGCCCTCAGACCCTGCTTCTCCTGACAAGGAAACGATGCGGGTCGCAAGAGCCGGCGCCGCCAGTGGCGTTGATGGCCGTGCATGCGCCTCAGCGAGGAGGCGGTCGCGGTCCTTGTGGAATTTCAACTGAAGGTCCGGTGATGACATGAGCCCGCGCGTTCATCCCCTTACGGTAATGCAGCAATGACGATGACATGGCCCGATTGCATCGTCGAGGCGGGCTTTGTCCATGGCCATGCCCGGGTCAGCCTGCTGGCAGTTTGCCTGTTTGTCGAAGCGCCTCCCACAGGGCGATGCCGGCAGACACCGCGACATTCAGGGAGCGTGCGCCGCCCGCCAGGGGGATCGCGACGCGTGAGTCGGCGGCGGCGTGGACCGCGTCCGGGACCCCGGCTGATTCCCTTCCAAAGAGAAGGATATCGCCGGGCTGGAAGGCATGCATTTCGAGACGAACGCTGCCGCGGGTCGTGAACAGGATCAGCCGGGCTCCCGATTCCACCTGCGCCCCACGAAACGCCGACCAGCCGGAATGACGGGAAATCGCGACATTTTCCCCGTAGTCCATTGCTGTGCGCTTCAATGCACGGTCGGTGAGCGGGAAGCCGCACGGCTCGATGATGTCGACTGCGACGCCAAGGCACGCCGCAAGCCGGAGATTTGCACCCAGATTCTGGGGGATGTCAGGTTGAAAGAGTGCGAGGCGCAATTTAGACGACTCCGATAACGAAGAGGCTTTCTTGCGACACCACGCCACGTGGGGGCCTGACCCCGCCGCGGTGATAAGGCGTCCAAAGCTCCGGATAGCATGGGAGACTCGTGTGTCGGAACACGGATCCAAGGCCGCAACGGCAGACACTGCTCACGCTGGAGAAACCCGCAGGGATTTCATCCACATCGCAGCGGGCGTGGCTGCAGCCGGCGGCGTCGCGATGGTTGCCTGGCCATTCGTTCAGCAACTCGGCCCGGCGGGCGATACCAAGGCGGCCTCAGCCGCAGAGGTGGACCTGTCGAAAGTGCCGGAGGGCAGCGAGATTCGCGTTGGTATCGGCGGCCTTCCTTTCTTCGTTCGTCACCGCACGGCGGCGGAGATTGCGCGCGCCAAGGCTGATGACACCGCCACGATGCGCGACCCGGCGACGGATGAATCGCGCCTCGTGAAGATGGCGGACGGCTCCTACAATGCGGCGTTCCTCATTACTTCCGGCGCCTGCACGCACCTCGGCTGCGTGCCTGTCGGTCCAGCGCAGGGCTCAGTTGGCGAGTTTGGCGGCTGGTACTGCCCGTGCCACGGCTCGCACTACGATACTTCGGGACGTATCCGCAAAGGTCCGGCGCCAAAGAACCTGGCGATCCCGGAATATGCATACATCTCGCCGACAATGATCAAGATTTCGCTGTAGTCGAAGGCAGAGGCCCATGAGCGGACCGTCGATCTACGAACCAAAGACCGGCTTCGAGAAGTGGCTCGATACCCGTCTTCCAATCATCCGCTTCGGCGCGGACCTGATGGACTTCCCGACACCGAAGAACCTCAATTACTGGTATACTTTTGGCGGTATCCTGGCGGTTTGCTTGATGGTGCAGATCGCGACCGGCATCGTGCTGGCGATGCACTATGTGGCCACAACGCAGGGCGCGTTTGCGTCGGTCGAGCGCATCATGCGCGATGTGGATTATGGCTGGCTGATCCGGAACATCCACGCCAACGGCGCCTCGATGTTCTTCCTCGCCGTCTACATACACATGTTCCGCGGGCTCTATTACGGCTCATACAAGGCTCCACGCGAGGTCATCTGGATCCTCGGCGTCGTGATTTACCTGCTAATGATGGCGACGGCGTTCATGGGCTATGTTCTGCCCTGGGGCCAGATGTCATTCCACGGCTCGGCGGTTATCACCAACCTGATCGGCGCGATCCCGCTGGTTGGCGATACCGTGAAAACCTACCTTATGGGCGGGCCGGCGATCGGTGAGGCGACACTCAACCGGTTCTTCTCGCTGCACTACCTGCTGCCGTTCGTGATGGCGGGCATCGTCGTCCTGCACATCTGGGCGCTACACGTGCCGGGCAACAACAACCCGACCGGCGTGTCGGTCAAGGACGTCAAGAAGGACACCCTTCCGTTCCATCCTTATTACACGGTGAAGGATGGCTTTGCGATCCTGATCTTCCTTGTGGTATTCGCCTACTTCGTCTTCTTCGCCCCGAACGCACTTGGCCACGCCGACAACTCGATCGAGGCCAACCCGCTGGTGACGCCTGCGCACATTGTGCCGGAATGGTATCTGCTGCCGTTCTACGCGATCCTGCGCGCCATCACGTTCGACATCGGACCGATCGAAGCCAAGCTGCTCGGCGTGTTTGCGATGTTTGGCTCGATCCTGATCCTCTTCGTTGTTCCCTGGCTGGACACCTCGAAGGTGCGCTCGATGCGCTATCGCCCGATGGCGCAGCAGTTCTTCGTACTGTTTGTGCTGGCTTCAGTTGGCCTGGGCTTCTGCGGCGCGAATGACCCCGACAAGCTGGTCTTCAAATGGTCTGACGGCCTGGTGGTGAACTATGTCGATACCAACGGCGCCGCCAAAGTCTCACCGAAATACGCCGAGTACGCTGACGCTACGGCGTTCCAGGCGAGCCTGCCCGCGTCCGCCGGCGCGAGCATCGCGATCCAGGAAGACGGCTTCAAATGGCTGTGGCTATCGCAGATACTCGGGGCTTACTATTTCCTGTATTTCATCCTGATCCTGCCGGTCCTCGGCATTGTCGAGAAGCCGAAGGCGCGGCCGCCGTCAATCGCGGACAGCGTGCGTGGCAAGAAGAGCGGCGGTTCGTCTGCAACCGCTACGCCGGTCGGCGGCGCTGCTCCTGTGGCCGCGGAATAGGGAGAGACACATGCGCTTCGCCAAACTCGCCCTCGCCGGCCTCCTCGCCACTTCGCTCGCAGCCTTCGGGATTTCTGCCATCGCGCAGCAGCCCGCAACGACCCCCGCCGCGGAACAACCCGCTACGCCGCCCGCTGACGCTCAGCCTGCGCCGACAGACACGCCGACAATGACCGTTCCCGCTCCGACGACGGAGACTGTGCCCGCACAATCTGCCATGAGCGCTCCGGCTGCCGACGCTTCTGGTGGCCACGGCGCCGAAGAGGCTGCGGGCGGTGAAGCCCATGCGGCGGGCGGTCATGACCTGCTAGAGCCTGTTGGCGGCTGGCCGCATGAGGGGTATTTCGGGACGTTCGACCAGAACCAGCTCCAGCGCGGCTTCAAGGTCTATTCGGAGGTCTGCTCCGTCTGCCACGGAATGAAACTGCTTTCGTTCCGCAACCTCGGCGAACAGGGCGGACCGTTCTACGACCCGCGCTACCCTAATCCGAACGACAACCCGGTCGTGAAACAGATCGCGGCGACCTTCACGAACCAGATTCCTACGGTCGACCCGGACTCCGGCGATATGATTTCGTCGCCAGCCAAGACGTCTGACAGGATCCTCGGGCCGTTCGCGAATGACGTCGCGGCGCGCGCCGGCAATGGCGGAGCCCTTCCGCCGGACTTGTCCATTATCACCAAGGCCCGCCATGGCGGGGCTGGCTACATCTACTCGCTGTTGATGGGTTACACGCCGCCGCCCGCAGGCCTTACCGTAGCACCAGGTCAGCACTACAATGCCTATATGCCCGGCGACACCGGCGCGAGCTGGGCGGGCGATCCTCGTCACAAGCCGCCGGGTGGATTCCTCGCCATGGCATGGCCGCTCGAGTACGCCGAAGTCACCTTCGACGACGGCACGGCGACCACACAGGAACAGATGGCGCATGATGTGTCTGTCTTCCTCGCCTGGGCAGGCGACCCGAAAGCTGTCGCGCGCAAGCAGATGGGCGCTGCTGTGATCCCCTACCTGCTCCTCCTCTCCCTGCTCGTGTTCCTTTCGTACAAGCGCCTGTGGCGGAACGTGGAACACTGATAGCAAGCCGCTATCGATGACGCACTCAGGGGCCTCGGCGACCGAAAGGTTTCCGGGGCCCTTCTGCGTCATGGGGCGGCGTTACGGCAGACGGTACAGCCCCGGGGCCTCTGCAGTCACAAGCGCGCTTGACGACAATTACCTTCAAAAGCGTTGCGCCGGAACGCAACCACGGCGCAGCGGATAGGCCTGACGTCTCTGGTCTCGATCGCGTTCATCGCATGCCTGATCTTCATCTCTCGGCCAGAGACGTGGCGGGAAACCAACGCGATGATCTCGATCTTCTTCCCCTTCATATACATGGGGTCGGGCATCTGGGCCGGGCGGCGCCTCTTCGCCATCGGCTTGGTCACCGCGGCGGGGATCATGGCGGGCTTCACCTGGATCGATGCATACTATCTGCTGTGGATGGGCCTCTTCGGCGGCGGCTCCCTCATCGCGGGCGGCCTCTGGCTCAGGAGCGCCTGAGCATGGACGGGCCCGACGAGATCATCCATCAGTCGATGCGGCTGCGCATCGCCGCGACCCTCAACGCGCTGCCCCACGGAAAGCCGCTCGAATTCAACAAGCTGAAGGCGGTACTCGGGGCCACGGACGGGAACATGGCGACACATCTCGCCGCCCTGGAGAAGGCGGGCTACATCGCCGTGCAAAAGGACTTCGTGGGCAAGAAACTGCGCACACGTGTATCGCTCACGCGTATCGGTCGAAAGGCGTTCGACAGGCATGTCGCCTACCTGCGCGACTTGCTGGACGGCGGCAGCTGAAAGCGGAATGCAGCTACGCTGTCGTCGCCGGTCCCGCAGGCGCCGCGGGAGAAAGCTTCGTACGCAGGCTTTCAAGCGCCACGAGCAACTCCCCCTTCGCGGCTTCAGGAAGATCCGGGCGACGCAACATGTGCATGGTACTGATGTGGACGCGCAGTGGCTCCCAGTCTGATTTCTGGCGGACAAGCAGAGCGTCTGCCACTTCGCAGAGGCTTCGTGCCGCGATGTCCATCTCGGGGATTCCCGCGACGGTCGCAACACCGATCATGCGCCGGGATGTGTCGTAGACCTCGCGCATCTGCACGCTCTTTGCGTCGTCGTCGCCCGAGAGCCCCGCAGGAAACGCCGCGAGCAATACATCAAGGCGCGCCAGACACTCGTTCTCCATCTCGCCCAGAAGCGCTTCCGCTTGCTTGATAGCCGTGGAGGCCATCATTGGCGGGGCGTTGTCGAGCGCAGCACGCAGCTGGTTCTTTGCGTAGGTGATCTTCATGACGAAGCCGCAGCGTTCATGACCATGTCGATCTCCTCCTGACTCATGTCACCACCTGCCGCAATGCGCGCCGCGACATCACGATCCTTCTGCCGTCCGCCCAGCGTGCCTTCCGGAAGCGCCTGATCGCGCCAGCGACGGTCGGGGCCGACATAGTGCCCGGTCTCGACATACGGCCGCTTCTCGCGCGACATCCAGAGAATCCGCTCCAGGAGAACAGTGGCCGAGAGCGGCCGCGAGACGACGAAATTGGCGCCAGAATCGCGAAGCTGTCCAATCCTGCTGTGTTCAGTATGGCCCGTCACGACCAGCACCGGCGCATGCCGGTTGGGCGCCGGCAATTCGCGGCGCATCCAGCTGATGAGATCATAGCCATCCTGGCCAAACCCGGCGGGGTCGGTTATGATGAGGTCGAAGGGGTTCTTCGCCAGCTCGCGGCGGGCCTCCACAAGATTATCGCAACGCTCCACGGCTCGTGCGCCGAACCCGATCAGCATCTGGACCACGATGCTCTGGGCCATCATGTCTGCGTCGACGAGCAGGATGGACGTCCGCTGCAGGTTCAGCAGCACCTTTGGAGGCTTGGCGGAGGGCATTCGTGGGCTGACCGGACTGTGATGGACCCATCCCTATCTCCCCGTCGTTTCGCTACCGTTAATTTCTGCTTGTCGTAAGGCAGACAAGCGCCGGTTTTATTGGTCACGCCAATGACCGTCCCTGCCGCGAAGCCGGACGCGATCCTGCGCTATCTCCACATCAGACGGGCTGGCGAGCGCCTTCGACACGCCGCCGGGAATGTCGATGACGTAGTGTGGCTGAGCCAGGCCGGAGATGCGGTCCCGTAACTCGCGAACCAGAGCTTGCCCTTGCTCGACGCCGAGCCTGAAGTGCGAGGTGCCCTGCGCCAGATCCGGGTGATGCAGATAATATGGACGCACGCGCGACTCGACGAGCGCGCCCATGAGCTCGCTCAGTGTATCGATGTCAGCGTTGACGCCCTTCAGAAGCACAGATTGTCCGAGCAGCTGGATGCCCCCGTCTGCAAGGCGACCAAGCGCGGCGCGCGCTTCAGACGTCAGCTCACGCGCGTGGTTGCAGTGGACTGCGACAAAAACCGCCTTCGACTTGCTGCGGATTGCGGCGACAAACGCTTCGGACACACGCTCAGGGTCGGCGACCGGCATTCGCGTATGCCAGCGGACCACCTTCACATGCGAAATCGCCTCAAGGGCGCGCGTGAGCGCTTCGGCGCGGCGGGCCGAGAGCATGAAGGGGTCGCCGCCGGTCAGGATGACTTCCCGGATTTCAGGATTGGCGCGGATGTAGCCAAGCGCCGCTTCCGCCTCCGCTGGCGAAAGATTGCCGTCCTTCTCCGGCCCGACCATCTCGCGCCGGAAGCAGAAGCGGCAATAGACAGGACAGACAGAAACGATCTTCACCAGGACGCGATCGGGATAGCGGTGAACGATCCCTTCGACCGGCTCATGGGCCTTGTCGCCGATCGGATCGGGAAGCTCTTCCGGGAGAACGTCGAGTTCGGCAGGCGTGGGCACGAATTGAAGCGCGATCGGATCGGCAGGATCGTCGCGATCAATCAGCGATGCCATGGCAGGGGTGATGGCTGTGGCGTAGGCCCCCATCACCTGCGCCAGCTCGCGGGCGTCGCGCGCGAGACCGGCGACGACGAGTTCGTCGGCGGTTCTCAGGGTGCGCGCGGGCGTTATGTCGAGCAAGCGGGTCACGATGAGCGGGCGTCTAGCGCCGACCGCGGGTCAAGTCCATCAGCCCGCCCAGATCCTCGATCGCGCGGACGGCGCGGTCATCGACGCCCTCGCGCCGAAGCATGTCCGCGAACAGGCGGCTCGCGTCAGGGGCGCTGGAGCATTCAGAGACAGCGTCGGTGATCTCCGGCCAGGCGTCATCGGCGAAATCCACCACGAGCTGGAGGGCGCCGATCGCCGTCAGGACAAGGAACGAGGTGGGAGCGATCTGCTCAAGGCCGCCTTCGGGGCCGAACATCCGCGGCGCCTGTTCGCGCAGGTCATTGATCTGCTTGCGGTGGTCGTAGACAAATTCACGCAGGATCTGCTCGGTCTGCCAGTCGAACCACTCGGCCGTGCAAGGCTCGGGCGTCGTAGCGCACGCTGACATCACGGGGAACATCAGTACGACTGCAGCAAGCGATCGGAACATGGCGCACCTCTTCGGCGGCATTGGAGACCGTTAGACTGGCGGCGTCCAGAGGACGTCTGCGATACGGCGGGCGCCCGTCGCGAGCATGACAAGGCGGTCAAAGCCCATCGCAACGCCGCTGGCCGGGGGCATGTGGGCGAGCGCATCCAGGAAATCCTCATCGAGCGGATAGCGCTCGCCATAGGTGGCCTGTTTCACAGCCATCTCCGCCTCGAAGCGACGGCGCTGTTCGGCGGCGTCCGTGAGTTCGCCAAAGCCGTTGGCGAGTTCGACCCCGCAGGCGTAGAGCTCGAAGCGTTCAGCAAAGCGGAGATCGTGGCCCAAAGGGCGCGCGAGGGCGGCTTCTTCGGTGGGGTATTCGCACAGCAGCGTCAGGCGTCCCTGCCCCAGCTTCGGTTCGATGTGCTGGACCAGAATGCGGCTGAAGAGGTCGGACCATGAGTCGTCGGCTGGGACACGTACACCAATGGACAGCGCGGCTTTCGCAAGGGCGTCGCGGTTGCCCAGGGCAGCTTCCAGGTCGATCCCGGCATGCATCGCAAAGGCGTCGATCAAAGTGAGGCGCTCAGGCTCGCCTTCGGGATCACACGCGCTGTCGCGCCAGCGAAGTGCACTGGTCTGCGTCTCGCGCACCGCAAGGCGGCACAGCGCAACGCAATCTGCCATCACTGCTGCGTACGGCTCGCCGGCGCGATACCATTCCAGCATGATAAACTCGCCTGCGTGCAGCGGCCCGGTCTCGCCCTTGCGGTAGACGCGGGCGTAGTCGAAAATCTTCCTTTCGCCAGCCGCCAGCAGTTTCTTGCAGGAGAATTCCGGCGAGGTGTGGAGGTAGAGCGGCCGAGGACCCGCCTCGCCCGACTGCACCGTTGCGAAGGCGTGCAGGTGCGCCTCATTGCCGGGCGAGACCTGGAGCGCGCCGCACTCGACCTCGGTAAAGCCTTCGCCCCGGAACCAGTCCCTCACAGCGTCCCGGATGCGCCCCCGCGCCTGCAGGAAGGGTCGGCGGTCGGCGTGGCTTTCGGGGGACCACCAGGGCATTGCAAAGGTCTCCGGACCGGCGTTGCCGGACCCTATCACTTGCCCGGCGTATGTGCGCAAACCTCTGATTCAGGCTCCAAAAGCCGCAGAAGGCCGGGCTTGGCCCGGGGGGCCGGGCATTGTATGACCGCGCCGCTTCAACAGGTTCAGGTCGGCGCACCGAATCCCGCCGCCGGATACAAGACAAAGGCTTTTCCCGTGGTCAAAGTCATCGCCAGCGACGTCCGTAAGGGCAATGTCCTCGAGAACGAGGATGGCAAGCTGTACACGGTGCTCAAGGCCGAAACCTATCGCCCGGGCAAGGGCACGCCCACCGCCACGATCGAGATGCGCCGCATTTCTGACGGGGTGAAGGTCGTCGAGACGTACAAGACAACCGACCAGCTGGAGCGCGCCTTCGTCGAGGAGGTGATGCACACCTACCTGTTTAAGGACGACCCTAACTACGTCTTCATGAACCCCGAAAACTACGAGCAGATCACTGTGCCGGCCGCCATGCTGGGCGACGACGCCAACTATCTCGACGAGAACATGCAGTGCCACCTGCTTATGTTCGATGGCAGCCCGGTGGCCATCTCGCTGCCCCAGCGCGTGACCCTTGAGATCGTTGAGACCGAGCCGGTCGTGAAGGGCCAGACAGCGTCGGGCTCGTATAAGCCCGCCAAGCTGTCGAATGGCGTCCGCGTCATGGTCCCTCCGCACATCGGCACGGGCACGCGCATCATTGTCTCGACCGAAGACGGTTCCTATGTGGAGCGCGCGAAGGATTGATCCTTCGGTCCCTGGGCAAGGCAGCACCCCTTACGGGGACCACCCCGGGGTGTTTGTCTACCTCAGAATTTGCTGAAGTCCGGCGCCCGCTTCTGCTGGGATGCCATGAAGGCCTCCATGGCCTCTGCGGTTTTCAGTCGCTCGCCGAAGACTTTACCCTCAGTCCGCAGATGGGCGAGGATCGCTTCACTGTCGCGCATCAACTTCTTCGTAGCCATTACTGCGCCCGGTGGACGCTGCGCCAGTTTGCGGGCCGCTTCGCGCGCCGCGACGATTACCTCGCCAGAAGGCAATGCGACATTCGCCACACCCAGCTGAGCCGCCTGCGAGCCGGTCATTCCATCACCCAGGGCAAACATTGCAAAGGCTCGCGTATAGCCGATGCGTGCCGGGATCAGCATGGATGAGGCGGCCTCGGGGACGAGCCCCAGATTGACGAATGGCGTGGTCAGCTTCGCTTCATTGGCCACGAAGACGAGATCGCAGTGAAACAGCATGGTCGTGCCCACGCCAACCGCCAAGCCGGTTACGGCGGCGAGCAGCGGTTTTGGAAACTGCGCAATCGCCTCGATGAACGCTCCGGCCGCAGGCGGCTCTCCGCCGGCTGACGCCGCCGCAAAATCGGCGAGATCATTGCCCGAGGTGAAGCTGTCTCCTTCGGAGCTGAGCAGCACCACCCGGATGGTATTGTCCTCTATCGCGCGGGCGAGCGCGGCGGTGGCGGCGCGATACATGACGTTGGAAAGGGCGTTCTTCTTGTCCGGACGGTTCCAGACGATTTCCATCACGCCGTCGGCGGCGCTGATCTTCACGAGGTCAGTCTGATACAAGTCGGTCATGTCTTCCCCCCTCATGTCTGCGGCTCCGAGGCGGGCGCAGCTCAGGCGCAGTCCTACTTCACGCGGACGTAGCCAAGATTGTTGCCGCGCATTGTATAGAACATGTCGAACGCATCGGCGGTGATGCGGCCTAACTCGTAGTAGAATACCCCGTCCGGATCCTTCACTTCCACGTAGCGCGACGCCGGGGTGAATGGCCCAGCGGCGCCTTCGGGCGGCTGGTTTCCTGCAAAGATCGTCCAGTCGGATACAGTATCCACCTCGCCTTCATAGATGCCTGACCATTTGCCATCCGCGGTGATGGTGAGGCTCGACTTATCATCCTGCGTCGATCGCCACGTCCCAACGAGGCGCGCACTGATCTGCTCGACGGTCATCTCGTTCGCGTCTTTGATCTCCGTCGCGGGCGCGCGCGCGGGATCAGCCGCAGCGGCGGCAGGCGCATCCGCCCCCTTTGCTTCCGCGGGTGCAGACGGCGACTGTCCCCCGCATGCGGCCGTCGCGAGAATGGCAACCAGGAGGATAAGACTGCGCATGAACTGTCCTCAGTAGATCAATGTGCGAGACATCACCGCGACAGGCCCATGGGTCGTGACGATCTTTTCCATTGGAACGAAACCACACTTTACGTAGAAGGGCTCGGCGCGCGGCGAGGCTGACGCCAGCAGTTCGGCGGCTTCCAGTGCCATCGCGAATTGCACGGCCTCATCCACCAGCTTGCGCCCGATGCCGCCGCGCCAGAGATCCGGCTCGACGAATGGCCCGTCCAGATCCGCCTTTCCGTCCTCCCGCGGGACGACCACGACAAAGCCGGCAGCCTCGCCCCAGTGTTCGAACACAATGACAAGCCCGGCGGCAATGTGGTCCGCCGGAAGCATCATCGTCTCGGGATGCTGAAGCTGTTCAGGACGCGCTGCGTCCCATTTCAGCGATGCCCGCCGTTGCAGGTCTATCAGCGCCCGGCGGTCGGCTGGACGCGCGGGGCGAAACTGGCGGGAGATGGCCTACCCCACGATCTCATCGAGACGGAAGAAGAAGTTGATCTCGCGTTCAGCCGACGCTTCGCTGTCTGAACCGTGGACAGAGTTCTCGCCGATGGACTGGGCAAACAGTTTGCGGACGGTGCCATCAGCGGCCTTCGCCGGGTCGGTCGCGCCCATGACCTCGCGGTGATGAGCGACAGCGTTCTCGCCTTCGAGAACCTGCAGAACGACCGGGCCGGACGTCATGAAATCAACGAGCTCGCCGAAGAAGCCCCGCGCCTTGTGCTCGCCATAGAAGCCCTCTGCCTGGGCGCGGGTGAGGCGCACGCGCTTCTGGGCGACGATGCGCAGGCCGGCCTTCTCAAACACGGCATTGACCGATCCGGTCAGGTTGCGAGCCGTGGCGTCCGGCTTGATGATGGAGAACGTGCGTTGAACCGGCATGTCGGCGTCCTGAAGGGTCTGAATCGGGTTGGACGGCCCCTATAGCCCCGGTAACTTGCCCAGCCAACAGCCCATGCGCATTTCTGTGCAGACAGGGCCGGACGCGCGTGTGGTAGGGTTGGTGCAGGCAAGTCGAGGGTTCTGCATGGCGGGGGACAACGCAAAGCAGGTGGCCGACTGGAACGGATCTGTGGGGGAACGCTGGGCTGTCGACCAGGAGCGGACTGACAGGTTCACAAGACCTTATGGCGAGGCCGCAATCGCCGCCGCCAGCGTTCTGCCCGGGGAAGCCGTCCTGGATGTCGGCTGCGGCTGCGGCGACACCACGCTTGGTGTGGCCGCCCTCGTCGGAGCGCAGGGCCGGGTTGTCGGCGCGGATGTATCGGCGCCCATGCTGGAGGTCGCCCGAAAGCGGGCAGCAGGTCTCAAAAATGTGACATTTCTCAAAGCCGACGCCGCCACCGCAGACCTGCATGGCCCATTCGATGTGTTGATCTCGCGCTTCGGGGTGATGTTCTTTGACGACCCGATTGCCGCATTCACACATCTGCGACATGCGCTGAAGCCCGTCGGGAGGTTCGCCTTCGTATGCTGGCAAACGGTAGCGGAGAACCCTTGGGCATACCTGCCCGCTCAGGCAGCCCGGAAAGCCATCGGTGCAGACACGACCCCAACGGACCCACACGCTCCGGGGCCCTTCGCGTTCGGCGACCGCGAACGGCTGAAGGGCATCCTCCGCGCTGCCGGGTTTGACGACCTGATCATCAAAGGTTTCGAAGCCCCGATGTATCTGGGAAGTTCACCCCGAAGCGCCGCCGAGGGTGTGACGCGTATCGGTCCGGCGTCTCGCATCGCTCTTGAGGCCGGCCCCGGCTATCTGCCTTGTATCGTTCAGGCGATCGAGGCCGCGCTGGCGCCGTACGCCGCCACTGACGGATCAGTTCTTCTGCCCGGCCGAACATGGATTGCGACCGGGCGCGCCTAGAGATCTGTGGCCGGCCGGACACGGTCGCGTCCCAGGCGCACGATAGGCCCCTGAATTCTTACGGTTAAAGCCGCTGAAAAAACTGGAAGGTGGCGCCTTTTGGTCACGTCCACCTGAGTGGTGTAAATTGGGGCGGCCAAGCAGTGTACCGGCTCAGGCCGCGCGCGATGTAAGTATCGGCGTTGCGGCAGGCGACGCAAGAGCGAACCGGTCGGCTTCCTCCTCGA
>Ga0247843_1003691_pt1 | contig 24413 bp, 12 predicted proteins | sample LaCruzMarch2017__FD_192420 | JGI IMG/M metagenome (GOLD analysis project Ga0247843, IMG submission 192420) | Freshwater microbial communities from meromictic Lake La Cruz, Castile-La Mancha, Spain - LaCruzMarch2017_8m | ecosystem: Environmental > Aquatic > Freshwater > Lake | place: Spain...
CCGCCACTGCCGCCACTCAATCCATTTTCTCGGCTCAGGCCGCCACCGCCGCCACCCAGGGCAATGATGTTTCCAAAGGAGGAATTCCCACCATTTCCGCTATTAGCTGATCCCCCCGCTCCCACGGCGACGCCGATGCTCGTGGCAGTCTCGAAGGTAAGATTCCCCTGCAAGAGCCCGCCTGCACCACCCCCACCGCCAGGGCCATCGTCATACCCGTTTCCTCCGCCCCCACCGCCGCCGACGACGAGGTATTCCACCTCAAACCCAAGCCCGAGGGTGAGTCCGCCAAGGGTAGTGCGTGGAACGTTGAAGGTCTGGCTACCCGATGCACCATCCAGCGTGACGGTAGTCTGGGCAAGGCTGCCGGAGGCCAGGCTCAAACAGATGAGGGAAGTGAGTAGCGGCTGTATCATGGTTGGGATCACTTGTGAAATGGTATCAAGAAACATTCGGGCCGGACACACCAATGATGCGTTTTGCATCACTCGTAATGCACATTTTGCATCTCCCTGCCTACGCCCCGTTGATGAAAGGTGGAGCCCACATCAGGTTGACCCGGGACGCACCAAGACGACGAAGCCGGAACTTGGGCCGCGCTCAAGCGCGGCGGTGACTCTTCTCCTGTTCAGTCTCGCCGGCGTCGGCGCAGCATCGCGCTGGCGGCGAGCATCACGGCCAGCGCCAGTGCATGGCCCGGTTCCGGCACGGCCGACCAGATGAGGGAGTCGCCGCTCAAGGCGAAGTAGCCCGAACTGTTCGGAGCCACGGTCTTGCCGTTGTAAGCATACTGGAAGCCGCCGCTGAAGACCGCGGCCCAGCCCGTCAGGTTGCTGCTGCCATCGACGGATTTGAAGATGTCCATCCAGATCCGTTCTTGTTTCCAGAAGGAGTCGGTGAAGTCCTGGGTGCCGGTAAGCATGATCCTGAAGCGCGCCCCGCTGCCGGTGATCGCCGTGGTGTTGAGCCCGTCATAGGCGATGCCACGGTCGGTTTCCGGGTTGCTAAGCGCGGTATCGAGCTCCCACTCGAGAACCGAGCTGCTATCGAAGTTGGTGATTCCCGAGATCGTGAGTATGCCCGGACTGTTCCCCGCCGCGAGAGTCCCCGAAACATCCACGGAACCGCCGATGCTGCCGCTGCCTTTGAGCGTGCCACCGCTTTCTACGAAGACATCCGAAGCGTCGGCGAGCGTGCCGTCTACGATCAACGTACCGGCCCGGACGGTGGTATCGCCGATGTAGGTGTTCGCCCCGGCAAGCGTCAGCGCGCCGGACCCCTCCCTCAAAAGCGAGCTGGTGCCGGTGATGCCGCCTTGAACGTCGAAGGAGCCGCCGGAAAACCCAATACTGCCGCCATTCGAAGAAATCGATCCACTAAGGACGACGGTGCCGCCGCCGCTGTTGTCGAGCACGGCGAGCGGACCCGTGGTGGTGATCGGGTTGGAAAACAGATTCGAGGTGCCATTGTTCTGCGGCAACGAATCGAAAATCAGGCTCGCCGAGGCACCGATCTCGATCTCAGCACTGCCCAGATTGCCACTTTCCGTCACCGTCAGGCTGCTGCCTTCGAGCACCGAGGCGGTGCCGGCGAACGTGTTGTCGCCGCTGAGACGCAGTCCGCCCGAGCCGGAGATCTGGATCTCACCGTCGCCGCCGATGGTTCCGGCAAACACCCCGCCGATGCTACCCTGTTCGAAGGTAAGCTGCGCCGTGGGATCGATCAGGATGCCGCTACCCGCCGTGGCGGCGGTGACCGTCGGGGTGGTCCCGGCCGCGGCGATCAATGGCTGGTCGCCGAGATCCTTCGCGGCACCGCTCACAATGGAATTACCAGTGCTGTCGTAGGCCCAGTCCAGGATCCGGCTGGTCGCTTCGTTGGCGGTCAGGTGGAGACGCATCCACCCGTAGTTCACCACACCGTCCCGCAGCAGCCGGAATCCCATGTAGCCGGTCTGATCCGCGGTGAACTGACCTGCTCCAAGCCCAAGGTGCCCCGAGTCATCCTCCGCGCTCGAACCTCCCCAACCGGACGAAAACGTCGACGAACTACCGATCGAGGTCCCCACCGCAAGCGCCAGGATCGGGTCTTCGATGCCGGTCCCGACCCGTACCGGCTGGAAGTCGGGGGAGTTGGCGATTCCCAGCCCGCCAAAGAACGGGTTGAGGTGCCACCCCGGGGACGATGAAACCACACCCGCCGGATCCGTGAGACGGATGAAGACGCCCTCGAAGTCCTGCGGGATCGGGATGCTCACCGGCCCGCTGTAGATGATCTCGGCAAGCGCGAACTGCGGACAGATCCACAGCACCGAACAACAAAGCAGCGCCCGGCGGGAAGTGGCGGGACGAGTCCGGCTGGAGATGCGGAAGTGATGGGCAAGCATGGGCCTGGGGATCATGGAGACAGGACTTTCACCCGGAAGAAGGTGGCCTTTCTCCCGTTCACGAAGAAGGGATAGGGAACCGAGACCACTTGGAATTCACCATCGTCCGCCAGCACGGAAGGAGTGGCGGTGGATGCCCGCCAGGTGGCCAGATCACCGCTGAACTCGACGGTATAACGGAGTCCGAAGGCCGCGAAGTCGCGGCGGCGTGAGAACACGGCCCGGAAGGTGAAGCCGCTCGAACTTTTAAAGGCGTAGGGCACGGGCAAGCCGGTGGCCTGCAGGGTGGTCCCGCTCCAGCGCACGGAGTCGCCCGATGCCAAAGTGGGATCGGTGCCAAAGGCGAATTCCTGCAGATTGTCCAAGCCGTCCGAATCGGGATTGGAAGCGGCCCCGCCAAAGGTGCCGGCTTCACCGAAATAGCGGACTTGCCATGCATCCTCAAAGCCATCCGCGGCGTAGGGAGCGAAGTCGTCCACGCCGGTGTTCACCACGGTGATCTCACCGGTGGCGGAGACCCCCTCATAACTCGCCCGGGCGACCGCCAGCGCAGTCCGATAGACCGAGGCCGCGGTGACCAGGCCCCCGGAGTCGATGCCGGCGAGCGGCCCGCTTTGCACGGACCAGTCGACCTGATCCGCCGTCAAGACCGTCCGGCTGGCATCGTCATGGAACGCGGTGGCGCCGAGCTGCCAGGTCGCCCTTTCATCAAGGGTTGGCGGCGGCGAGGGCGCGTCGATGGCGATGCTCGTAACATCAAGAAGCTGGCCCGCGTAGCCGCCGCGGAACGCATAATCCGCCGATGCACCGGCACCACCCTCACCGGTGGACGGGTTGACCGTGTAGGCTTCGCTTGACCCAAGCACGCCACCTCCGTCGAGCGCGACCGGGCGGATCGAGTAGTCCGCACTCGTCCCGCCCCGCGCGACGATCGGCAGCAGGCTCACCAGAAAGATGGGAAGGAAGTCAGCCACTTAGAGATTTTTGAGGAGTTCTTCCAACTTGCGGAGACGCACCTCCTGCTCGTTGAGTTTCTTTTGGAGCAGCCGGTTCTCGCGATGGAGTTCCTGGATCGCCGCGGCGGAATAAATGGTCAGCGGATAGGTATCCACCTGCAGGATCTCCGAACCGTCGGGCAGCAGCTGGCCGCTGCCATTCACGTCATCCGGAAAGACCGTGGCGAACTCCTGGGCGATCACGTTCGGGTAGCGCCGGTCCTCGATCGCGGGATGCGCGGCGAGGTAGTCGTCGGTGTAGCGGAAATCGACCAAGCGCACCTGATCGAGTTTCTCCAACGCGCCTTCGATCGACTCGATTTCGGTCTTGATCCGGCGGTCGGAATTGGAAAGCCAAGCTCCGGCGGTGGATTTCCAGGCATTGCCATTCACTTCCAGCGCGTAGGTGATCGGCGTGCGGCCGATGCCGAGCCGCCCGAGGTGATCGAGCCGGGCGAACTGCACCGGCACCGTGTCAGCCCGCAGAGCGAGGGCGTGGTAGCCACCGGCGGCGATCTGGGTGACTTGGGTTGCAGCGGGCGGGACCACGGTCACCGGGTCCACCTCATCTTCGTAGCCCCAGGCAATGACGGTGCCATCCGATCTGAGAGCCAGGCTGTAGGTATCGCCGGCCGCGATTTGCACCACACCGCTGGACGCACCGGCGGGGACGTCCGTCTGCCCTCCCGTGTTCAATCCCCATGCGAGGACGGAACCGTCCGATTTGAGGGCCAGGCTGTGACTCCATCCGGCGGCGATGGCGGTGACTCCGCTCAGGGCGGCGGGGGGGACGGCGGTCTGGCCGATGGAGTCGCTGCCCCATGCCACCACCTCGCCGTTGCTCTTGAGGGCGAGGCTGTGGAACTGGCCCGCCGCGATGGCGGTCACGGTGGTGAGATTGCCGGGGACGGTCGCTTGGCCATAGAACGAGTCGCCCCAGGCGCGGACGGTGCCATCGGCCAACAGGGCGAGGCTGTGCAGCCCACCGGCGGCGACATTTGTGGCGGTGGTGATGCCAGCGGGAATCGCGGTGCGGCCGTCGGAGGAAGCACCCCACGCGACCAACGTGCCATCGCTTTTACAGGCCAAGTTGTGCGCGAAACCGGCTGCGATCCTGGTCACCCCGCTCAAGGCGGCAGCAGGCACCGTGGTCTGGTTCGCCGCATTGCTACCCCAGGCCTGAACAGACCCGTTTTTCAACAGTGCGAGGCTGTGTTCCCCGCCTGCCGAGACCGCACTCACATCGGCGAGAACAGGGACGGTGGCCTGGCCCTGGCTCCTCGAGCCCCAGCCGAGAACCGGCGACAAGGGCGCCGCGATCAGCCGTTCAGCCGCAAGCCCGCCTGCCGCTGAATCGGCATAGGCCAGCGTCTTGCGGGTCGGGCTCGCGGAGTTGTTGGTCAGGTAGAGGTTGGTCCCGTCGAATTCCACCGCGCCGAAAACCGCCGCGCTTAGATTCGTGCCCGTCGCGAGCCGCAACGGCGCCGCCGTCGTGCTGCCCGTGGGCAAAACCACGGTGCCGGTGAAGGTCGGGCTGGCCAGCGGGGCCTTGCTGCCTTGGAGCTTTCCGATCGCGGAAAGGAGGCTGTCATCGGCCGAGACCAGGCCGGTGCCGGATGCGAAGCCGTCGAGGCGCTTGCCCGTGACGGTGGCATCGGCAATCGAAGTGGCGCCTTGCGTCCCACCGACATCGCCCGTCAACGGACCGGTGAAACTCGTCGCACTGGTCGCCGTCGTCGCATTGCCGCTCAACGGGCCGCTGAAGGTGCCCGTCGTCGTGCCGCCGAGCGTCAGGCCCGCGGCAAGCTGGGAACTGCCTACCGCGCCGCTGGCGATCGCCGAATCGGTGTAGGCGATTGTCTTGCGGGTCGGGCTGGCGGAGTTGTTGGTCAGGTAGAGGTTGGTCCCGTCGAATTCCACCGCGCCGAAAACCGCCGCGCTTAAATTCGTGCCCGTCGCGAGCCTGAGCGGCGCCGCCGCGGTGCTGCCCGCAGGCAAGGTGACCGTGCCGATGAAGGTCGGGCTGGCCAGCGGCGCCTTACTGCCTTGGAGCTTTCCGATCGCGGAGAGGAGGCTGTCATCGGCCGAGACCAGGCCGGTGCCGGATGCGAATCCGCCGAGGCGCTTGCCCGTGACGGTGGCATCGGCGATGGACGTCAAGCCTTGCGGGCCCGTCACATCCCCTGCCAAAAGCCCGCCGAAGGTGTCGGCGGCGAGCGCTTCCCGGGCGTGGATGGCATAGGGAACCGCCGCCAAGCGCTGGTCGGGCGTGATGAGTTGGAAACCACGGCTGCTGCCGTCGCTGAACCAGATCCGCAGGCGGACATCCTCGTGCTCCAAGGCGCTCGAGGGGAGTTCCGTCATGTTGGTGAGCACCGTATCGCCAAGCTGGACCGAATAGAGCCCCTTGCTCACCGCCAGCGTCACCGGCGCGGCCGGCGCTGAACCCGCGCTGCCGGTCCCGTCGTTGCTCCAGTAGCTGACCGTGCCCGCCGCGTTGACCAGGGCGAACTTGAACTGGCCGTTGCCATCGAAATTCACCCCCTGCACGGCGACGCGGCCCTGGTGGTTGAGAACCTGCGGCAAGGCCGCCGAGGCGACCATCGCCGGGAGGAGGACGAGAAAGGCAATCAAGCCCTGGTGGAATCGAGGCATCGTCATGGGGATTGAGGTGGAGAGCTGGGCGGGAGGCGACCCGGGGCGGAATCCCCTTGGGCGGCCGGCGGGGGCTCCGGTGCCCCCCGGGTGAAGCCACGCCCGGAGGCCGTGGCGTAAAGCGTGTTGTCCTTGTTGCTGAACATCAGCCGCATCCCGCCACCCGGGGCTTGCAGCAAGCTGACCTCCGCCGGCTTGAACCGGAACCAGGACGGTGCCGTCGCGTCTTCCACCGCAGCAGTACCAGCCAGCAGCCCGAAAGCATTTTCTTCCCGCAGATACCGGACCAGCCCGGGCGACGCCTTCACCACCAGAAACCACTGCCAGCGCAGCAAGCCACCCTCATCACTCCACTCGTGACGCACGGCGTGGAGGATCTCGTCCTCCGCGGCCGGCCGCCGCCAGAAGGCCTTCTTGAAGATTTCCCCGGCGTCGGTCATCGACAGCGTGGGCGGCTCGCCTTGCCAAACCGGCGGGGCGGCCGCGGCGGATGGTTCCTGCTTGCCATGGAATGAACGCCACGCCCACCCGCCGAGGACGGCGGGAAGCAGGAGAAGCAGGATGAGGCTCAGGCGGTGGTCCATCATTGACGCGTCAACAAACCGGACGCGCCCTGGTCCGTGCCAGATCAATTTGACGAAACCGACCGAATGCACGATGAATCCGCCCTCATCTGCCGGGACGCGGATGAAAGCCGTCACCGCCGGGCCCACCACCCGATCCCGAAGATCCGGACCTCCCTCGTGGCAAGGTCAAGACGCGGAGCATCAGCGGAGCCGTGCGGCGAGCCGCGCACCCCGCGAAACCATGACTCGATCCGGCTCACTTTGCCTCCCTGAGCCGGACCTTCAGCCGCCGCGCGGCGGTGCGGCCGAGCCGCAGTGGTTGCGTATCATCCTGAAACTCGACCAGGGTCTCGTCACGCGACAACCAGCTGACTGTCTGGACCCGCACCACGTTCACCATCAACGAGCGATCCAAGCGCTCGAAGGACTCCGCCGGCAGGTCGCTTTCCCAATCCGCCATCGACTTCGGCACCATCAAGGAGCTTGCCCGGCCCTTGATCCGCACCACGCTGTAGTTCTGCTGGGCCTTGACCCACAAGATCTCCGCCGCCTTCACGCGGTTGGCCTTTCCATCCACCTCGAGCGTTAGATAGCTATCCGCAACAGGATCTCCCCGTAAGGGTAACTGACGCTCCAAGCGTGCAAGCGCGGTTTCGAGCCGCTGCGAATCCACCGGCTTGACCAGATAATCGCTCGCCCCGAACTCGAACGCCTGCAGCGCGTAGTCGGCGAAGGCGGTCACGAAAATCGTGCGGGTGGAGGAGGGAATGAAAGGCTCCAGCTCCAGACCGGAGCCCCCCGGCATTTCCATATCCAGAAACACCACATCCGGAGCCTGCAGCGCCAGCAGCGCCCGTGCCTCCTTCACCCCGCCCGCCATCCCGATGATTTCCACCTGCCCGTGCTCCGCCAGCAAGGTGGCCAGCGCGGTGCGTGCCAGCGGTTCGTCGTCCACAATCAACGCTTTGATCCGGGAGTCCATCTAGGCAGGTTCTGAATCAGGTTTGTCATCGGACGGCACCCCCGCGGGAATCCGGATCATGACGGACACGCTGTCCGCGTCGGAGGAAATCGAAAGGCCGGCCTGCGGCCCTGTCAGCAACGCGAGCCGGCGGCGCAGGTTGTCCAGGCCCGTGCCCTTCTCCGCATCGGCCGCGGGCTCCCGCCACTGGCCGGAATTGCGCACGAGCACTTCCAGCCAGCCGTCCACGATGCCGGCCTTCACCGTCACGCGCAGCGGCAAGGGGCTGCTCAGAGGGCCATGTTTGAAGGCGTTTTCCAGCAAGGGCTGGATCGACATCGGCGGCACCATCACCCGCAGCGCCGCCGGGCTCGCCTCGATGCGGCATTGCAGGCCGTCCTGGAAACGCACCTGTTGCAACCCGAGATACGACTCCAGGGCATCGAGCTCACGGCCCAGCGGTTCCAGCGGCCGCGCTTCCGCCAGCGAAAAGCGCAGGAAGTCGGCGAGGTTCTGGACGATCTCGCGGGCCTGATGCTTCGACTCCAAGCTCCCCATCACCGCATTCAAGGCATTGAACAGGAAATGCGGGTTGAGCTGCATCTGCAACTGCTTGAGCTCCGCCGTGCGCGCCACCTCGCGCGCCTCGGCAAGTTCAAGCCGGGCCGACCGATGTTCCAAGACCAGCTCGACCCCGAAATACGCGAGGTTCCAGGTGACCAGCGAATAAAGCCGCGCGCTGGTAAACTGCGCGAACGGGGTGTCGGACGGCACCTCATGAAAACCCAGTTTGATCAAGACCAACCAGACGCCAGAACCGGCGCAGGCCGCGGCGATGTTGAGCGCGATGATCCACAGCAGCCGGGTGCCGCCCGGCAGCGCCCGGGTGAACGGATGACGGTAGCAGAAATGCAGCCCTGTCGTCAGCAGCAGGCCGGTGAGAATCCGTCCCGCGACAATCTCGTCATCCAACCCGCCCGGTGAGAAATTCCGCACCACCCCGACCAGCGTGAACGTGCCGACCGACCAGATCACGGCTTGGAACACCCAAAACCCGCGCGGCCCGAGCCGCGCCCCCGACGCGGCCCCGGCCAGCCCGCCGACCCACCGCCAGCCACCGCCGCGCGACGGAGCACCCGGGGACCGCACGCTCGCCGCCGGTGAATCAGGAACAGACATGGTGGGAGTTTCGGGACCTTGCGCTCGCCGAGGACCCGGCGACCAGCGGCAAATCCGCCTCTTGCGCCACTGGCCCACTCATCAATTCCCCGCGTTCGAGTAGGTGCGGAGGAAGAGTTTGATGTCATCCACGGTGGCGGCGAAGTTGTTCATGCCTTGCTGCTCGTTCTTGAGCAGGGTATGGGCGGGAATGACGATCTTCCATTGGCTGTTCCAGACGCTGCGACCGATCAGCCGGGCGTTGGTGAAGACGGTCGGCAGGGAGCCGTCCTCGTAGATTGCGGGATCCTCCACCATGCGGAAGGCCTGGTGCTTGCGGGTGACCCACGGCCGTTCGGCGAAGGTGTCGTTCGGACCGAAGAACTGCGTGGTATTGAAGTCACTCGCTCCCAGGTTGTAGGGCAGCGGCAGGGCCTGATCGACCACCTGCCAGCTGCGGATGTCGCCGGTGTCCCCCATCGGCGTGCGCATGAAATCGTTGCCACAGGGGATCAGATACGCATACGGCGTCGCGCTGAGGGCGCCCGCTGCGGTCGATTCCCCATCCACCATCCCGACGTAGCCGGGCAGGGCCACGCCGACGGCGGCGATCTTGGTGGCGAAGTTGCTCTGGCTGTAGGCATGATCTCCGGCGGCGAGATCGCGGCCGAAGAAATTCTTGCCGTCCTCGATGGTGGTGCTGAAGGGGATGACGAAGCCGGGAATCGCACTGCCATCGGCCTTCTTCAGACCGCGGCAGTAGGCGGCGACCTGCGGGTCGGACAGCACGTCGGGCACGATGTGCTGCTCCAGCCGCTGCTGCCAGGCCTTGTCCGCGGCGACGGTTTCGTCTTCGACGTGGGGCAGGATCCGGAACAACTCCTGACGCAGCGAGAACAGCGTGTTGTAGTGATCCGGATTGTTGATCCCGAGACGGCCTTCGGCGACGGCGAAATCGGCGTTGAGCTGGGCCATGGTTCCGGCCAGTCCGGCATCGCCGAGGGTGCTGGTGGTGGCTTGCGGCTCGCCGCCGGTCAGATCCCCGAGCGAGCGGGAGGCGACGAGGCGGTTGATCACCGCTTGTCCCTGCGGGGTGCCGAGCAGGCCGGTTTCGTAGTCGTAGCTCTTGGCCGCCAGGTAGCTGTAGCGCCCGGCGAGGTCGAACAAGGTCCGGTACTGCACCAGCGCCTCGTTGCGGAAGGTGCGGAAGGTCAGGTCCTTGGTCCGGTAGCCATTGATCACGGCGGCGGCCCGCTGGCGCATGGTCTCGCGCCGCAACCGGAGGGTTTCTCCGGTCACCCGCAGGTTCTGGATTTTTTGCGTGGCGGTGGCGTAGGCGGTCGTCAGCTCGGTGAAGCGCGTATACATCCCGATGAGTTCGCGGTAAGTCTGCTCGAATTCATAGGCGGCCTGCAGTTCGTCCTGAGTGAAGCCCAGGCTCATGAGTTCGCTGTCCCTCAAGAGTTCCACCGTGCCCGCCATTGTTGCTCCAAGCAGGCGCGCGGTCCCTCTCGCAAAAGCGGCATTCGACAGAAAGCCGATTTTAGTCCCTGTTCCCATGGCTTTCGCGATCCCGCGTCCTGCCGAGGTCACGTCGTTTGCCAAACCCACCGACCTCGGCAAAAACTCGGCCGCCACATTGCCGGCCTCATCCGCAGTTTCAGCGCCCACTTCAAAAACGTCGCTGATGGTCTCCAGCACCGCGGCTGCGGTACTATTCAACACAAGACTTTGCCCGGAACTATCAAAAGTTCTCTGCTGTTGGCCGTGCATCTTCACCAAGCCCTTGAACACCTCTTTCTCGCGATAGAAACGTGTTTTCAAATCATCCAGATCGTCCCTGGCTGCCAGCAGGGCGACTTGGGCGAGTTGCGCCTCGACCAGGGCGTCCTGCAGGGCGCCGGTGTAGGGCCGCTTGCCCAGCGCGCTACCTGGGCCGACCACATCGGCGAACTGCGCCCACTGGTTCGGAATCACATCAAAGGTTTTTGCCACGGTATCCAGGATTCCGTCACCATCGTGATCTCCCCCTTCATAACTCGTGATCATGTCGTCGATGGCTCCGCCTGTGAAAGTCTGATACTGCACCGGGTAGCGGTAGGTCACCGTGACCGGCGTGGTGGTGTCGATCCAGTCGAGCGGACGGTCGATGATGGCCCAGCGTTCATAGTCCGGCTCCGCATAACCCTGCGGATAAATTTTCCCGGGACCGATATCACCGGCGTAGGGGCTGCCATAAATATCCAGCAGTTCCTGCTTATAGGCGGATTCCTCACTCTGAATGGCGGTCTGCTCGTCGCTGACCTGATTCTCCTGGTTGCGTAGCAACCGGGTCATGGTGGCGGCCTGATTGAAGGAGCCGGCGGCATTGTTCAGCGCGCGCAAGGCGCGTGCTGAAATCTGCTCGTAGTGGCTGGCACCCCCGTCAACGCCTGAGAGCTCCTGGCCTTGCGAGTTGTTCCAATACGGATCCAGGTCGAAGGCGATCGCCCCCGGGGCCAGACCCAGCGGATTGAGGCGGTCGTTGGCCGAGTCCATGGTCGTCTGGTAGCTGAGCGCCAGCGACGGCAGCTCGTTGAGTTCCGGCACCGTGGTGCGGTCCACAATCTGCACGCCGCTATGGGCGGGATTGGTGTCCACATCCTCCAGCATGGCATTGCCGACGATCCAGTGGAAGAAAGCGCCCTGGGTCGAGCGACTGGCGGTTTCATCCAGGCCCTGGTGCCGGACCACGGTGGTGCGGGGATTGGTCTTGCCATCGCGGAACTGCGACCAACCGGCATTCGGATCATCTTTGTAGCTCTGGCGATGGACCAGCCCGAGCACCTGCTGGGCGGTACGGCCGACGTTGGCGGCGGCAGCGGCGAATTTCCGCTCGTCCTTGTAGTCCACGCTGACCGGCACGCCGAGCACCGTCACCGTCTCGGCACTGGGCCGCCAGGTGAAGTAGGGGTGGGTAAGCAGCTTGTAGTAGCCCTTGAGCGCGGTGAGATAGTGGCCGTAGGCATCGCCATGGCCCTGCGGGAACATGCGCTGGGCATCGGCGGCATCGACATTGCCGTTGGCGGTGCCGGAGCCCGCCTTTTCGCTGATGTTGTAGTTCACGGCGTAGAGGGCCTCCCCGCTGTTGATGCCGCGGGTGTAGTTCCACCACAGGCGGTTGTAAGCCGGAGCCCGCGCCGTGCCCTGGGCGTTGAAGTCATCCCGGCCGCGCAACAACCCCAGCTCCTCATCGAGCGAACTGGCCACCTGACCCTCGAAGGCGAAGCGGCTGGTATTGACCTCGGTCACGCTGTCCTTGTCGTCGACGGAGATCGTCGGGTTGGCCCCGTCCGCAAAGGCCTCGTTGCCGAGGATGGTGTAGAGGTCGTTGAGATAACCGGCGGCGAGAATGAGCGCGTTGTTGGTGGTGGCGGTGTCGAGGTCGGAGTTGATCGTGAAGCCCTTGCCGCGGTTGAGCACGGTCTCGTAGATCTCGATCAAGCCTGCGTCATTGATGTTCTCCATGTTGAGGGCGATGTCGCCCTCCCAGCGGGTGCCGGCCTGGGTGAGCAGGGAGACGTCCGTGTTGATCGAGTTGCTGTAGAGATCCGTCATCCGCTGGTTGAAGGGCGTGATCTTGGCGAGCACGCGCTTGATCCAGCCTTCGACAAGGGCCGCGTCCGTCCAGGCCGACCACTCACCTGCGGCGGCGGTGCCCTGCGCCTTGAGCCGGTAGCTCATGGTGAAATTGACATCGCCCATCAGCACCGCGGGATTGCTGAGGACCGCGCTCGGGTCCGCCCCCACCAGGATCGAGCCGCCGAGGCTGAAGGGAGTGTTGTCGGGGTCGATCCAAGCAGGGAAACCAGGGACGGTATCGGTGTTGTCCAGCGGCCGGGCTGGAGCCTGACCACTGCTGTCGTTGTAGGCGTAGCGGTAGCGGAACTCGAAGTTCTCCGGCCGGCCACCGTAGTCGCCGCTGTGACGCACGGTGACTTTTTCATCGAGCGGGTTCGACGAGAGCAGGACCTTGAGGTCTCCCGGATAAAGGTCGGGCACCACCTTGATGATCTGCATTTGCACGGGGTCTCCCGGATCGGTGAAGGCCCGGCCATTGCCGAACACCAGCGTCACATAACCGGTGCCGCCACCGGTGGAACTCAAGGCATAGCCAGCCACGGCCGTGTCTGGATCGGTGATGTCGGAGCGGTCCACGACCGCGATCGTCCGATCCAACGCGGGGACCTCGTCATAGGTGCCCGGCACCGTGGCGCTCTCACGGAAGGTCTCCAGCTTGGTCGAGAGCCCGTTGATCGCAGCATCCCATGCGTCTCTGTCAATGTCAGCAGCAGCCTCCGGGAGGAGGGCCTTGAGAGCATCCACATCCAGTTGGCTGAGCTGGTTGAGATTGAAATAATCCAGGGTCGTGGGTTCATCCACAAACTCGCCGATGAGCTCCAAGCGTTTCTGGACGGCATCGTAATAGAAGCGGTTCTGCAAGTTGGGCGGGAGACCCTGGAAGTAGGTCTTGCCGGCGTAGTCGCTGGTCCGCAGTCCCGGGGGCAGTTTGGCCAGGGCGGAGGTCTTGGCACGGATCGGATCGTGCAAGGCCACCGAGTCCGCACCCAATTCCATCGCCAGGGATTGCTGATAGAGCACTTGGGCGCTGGTCTGGCCCAGCACTTGGGGAAGAGCGCCGCCGTTGGTATAGCTGGCCTTTTGTTTGCCCAGAGTTTCCGCCATCAGCAGCTCCGGGACCACTTCATGCTGCGCCACCGGCAGGGACGGATCGTCCGGCCACTTGGGTTGATAGGTGAGGGTGACGGAAGAGCCGCCGCCGGTATCCTCGATAAAGGGCTGGAGGCTGCCCGGCGCGGGCTGCGCGTTGAGGGCAAAGGCCGGGAAATCGAAGTCCGCCCGCTGAGAGTAATAAAACTTCATGCCGAAGGAAACCGGGGCGGCAATTCTCACTTCGGGGGCCGTGCCGTAGCCACTGCCCTGGGCGGTGACCGTGATCGAAGTCACCCCAAAACCGTCGATGTTTCCCATGGCCGTGGGGGCCATGCCGGCTTGCGACTCGGTGCCGCCCGAGAAGGTCAGGGTCGGTGCCGTGGTGTATCCCGTGCCGTTGTTGACCATCTGAATACCGGTAACGAGACCGCCGGTGAGCACCGCCGTGGCGGTGGCACCCGTGCCGCCGCCATCGCTGATGGCGACGATGGGTGCCGTGGAGTATTTCTTCGAGCCAGAATTGATGGTGAAGCTGGCGGAAGTGAGTCCGCCAAGGACAGCGGTGGCCGTGGCAGGCGTTCCGCCGACGGACGGGGCCACGGTCACGGCGGGCGGGGTGGTGTAGCCACTGCCGGTGGCGGTGACCGCGATCGAAGTCACACAAAAATTGTCGGTATTTCCAACGGCCGTGGTTTCGGTGCCGGGGAGCCATTGGAGACCATCGTCATTAATTTTCAGCGTCGGTGCCGTGGTGTATCCCGTGCCGGGGTTGGTGATCGTAATACCGCTGATGATACGGAAACTATATTGGCTCGTGGGATCGGGGTGGGTGAACACCGGCACCGCGGTGGCTCCCGTGCCACCGCCACCTTCGATGGTGACCGTGGGGAATCTACTGTAATAGGTTTTTGTGCCAGGAACGACGGTAAAGCTGGCGGTGGTAAGTCCGTTCGCGGTGACCGCGGCGGCGCTGGTTTTGGCGTGGGCGCCGCGGAACAAATGATGCGTTCCCTTGCGATCTTCGAAGGTGAATTTGTTATTGGCCGCGATGAAATCGAAGGGAGCTTCGCCCTTGGCAAGCAGAGGCAAGGGATCTGGTAGAACTGCCACTTCTTCATTGCGCACCGTTCTATCGGCCCGCTTCGGCAGCGGCAGAAGCGCCAGCGGCATGGGCGGGGTGAGCGGAGTGCCGGCGATCTTGTCGTAAACCAGCGGATAGGCCTCGGTCGCACGGACCACCTTGGCCACGCGCATGGCCGGACGGCTGTCCCCCGCATCGGTGTATTGCAGCAGGACGAAGGGCTCGGAACTGGTGGTGCGGTTCAAGTCATCGCGCAGGGCAAAGACATTGCCATCGATGAGCAGGCCGTGCTCTTCGTTGGGATTGTAGCCCGGCAGCGCGGGATTCGGCTGACGGTAGATGCTGCCCGAGGTCTGGACGGAGGTCAGCGCCGGGTTTTCGAGCCCCTTGAGCGAGGCGATCACCAACTCCTGCGGATTCGCGGGCCAGCTCACGTCATAGCGCGCGGAGATGGCGGGCACGTAGAACGGCGCGATCTTGGTCGCGGCGGGAAAGGACACCTTCTTGAACCACCAGACGGAAAGTTGATTCTTTCCGGACAAGGCGTTGACCGGGATGATGGCTCCGGCAGCGGCGCCGGGGAAGCCGGCGGCCCCAAGGGGATTCAGATAAGCGGCCGCGGAGTAACAGTCGCCGCCGGAAATATGACCGGCGATTTCATAGCCCGGCCCGGGAGCCTCGATGCGGCTGCCCACGGTGGCGGCGGTGCGCCCGCCGGTGGTGGCGTCGAGGGCCGTCGCAGGCGACCAGTCGTGCGCGCCGTCGCCATTCAGGTCGTTGAGGGTGTAAACCGCGGGCCGGCTTTCATCGACGTTCAGCGTCGCGGGATTATCGGCGACGGCGGGCGAGCCGAGCGCTTTCTCCGATTCGATCCACAAGCGCAGATATTGGGCCCCCGCTGCCGAGCTGAACTTGAGCAGCGAGCGGTTCCGCAGGTCCGGGCTGCTGGCCGTGAACTTGACCAGCAGCCGCTGGCTGGCCCCGTCGATCTCGGCTTCCAACTCCGCCGGATCGTCCTGGAACACCAGGCTGGGCAGGCTGATGGCTGCGAATTTCGGCCCGAGGGTGGCGTCCGCGCCGGTCCGGGTGACATTGACGGGTTCGTAGTCGGCCGGGCTGGCGGGCCACTGGTGGAGGTAGCTCCGCTTGGCCACCGGCCATGAGATATCCAGGCCGGCAATGGCTCCGCCCGAGACCGTATGCAGCGAGGCGTCGAACTTTGCCATCCAATACAAGACCATGAGGTCCGGGTTGAGGTTTTCGCGTTCGGCATAATATTCCCTGATGCCGTCCGGGCGGTTGAAGGTGCCGTAGAGCGGCTTGCCGGTCACGGCGGTGGCCAAGGTGGGCAGAGCGGGACTCATCTGATCGTCGCCGTTTTCCTTGCCGTCTGCGCCGCCTGCGCGCGGGCGCAACTGCTCACCCAGTGGAGTCTCGATGATTTCCACCTCGGCGCTGCGGCGGATTTCGACGATGTCGGCGCCGAGGAATTCATGGCGGCCAGCCTCGCCGGAGACCTCACGGCCCAGGTATTCGACGAAGACGCGGCCTTCCGCATTGTAGGCACGCAGCGCGGGCAGGCCGGAGAGCGTGTCGAACCACAGCGTGCGCGGCTCTGCCGGTGCCGCGATACCCGGACTGCTGGAGCCACCGACCGGGGTGTATTCCACCGCCTGGCCGGGGACGAAGGAATTGAAGACCGGATTCACCCGCACGATGCGGCCGGTCGGGATGCGGACCAGCGGGCCATCGAAGGTTCTTTCCGTCCAATAGATCACCCGCGGCGCGACCTGCGCAGCGGAGGAGACGGCGAAGGTCTCACGCCGGAATTTGTAAGACGGCGTAAGCTCATTCTGTCCGGAGGTATCCGGCACGGCGGAGACCCAGGTGACCGTCACCCGGCCGGTCTGGCTGGCATAGACCTTGTCGGCGTGCGGGCTATAGTAGAAGGGCTGGTAGGGGAGGAAGCTCTTGGTGGTGCTGGCGGTGATGTTGGCATTGGCCGGGCCGGACAGGGTCAGGGTGATGCCATTGATGAGCTGCACCTCGCGCCCCAGCAGGGTGGCACCGACTGTCAGTTCAGCCGGCACGCTGGAAACCTCCACCACAGGGCTGGTGGTGGCACTTTTCGTCACCGCGACGGTATACACCGGCACCAACGGCTCGGTGAGGCCGTCCACGGTGTTGGTCAGCCGCACGGAGCCGAACTCCTCGCCCGGCTGCACCGGCTGGGCCCGCCAGTAACTGCTGTTCGCCAGCGGCGCGCCATCCCAACTGACAGCCGGCCGCTCGATCTCATCCCCCATGAAGTAACGCGGGACCCCGGAGGCGAAGGCATAGCCGAAACTGCTGCGCTTTAATTTTATCTTTTCCACCCGCACGCTGCCCGTGAGCACAAAGGCGGTGGGAAAACCGCTGATCTGGGCCTCCGCAGTGGCCCGGGTTCCACCTGCGGGTGGCGGGTCTACGTAAACTCCCGGCGCGGAAGTGAAGCCGCTGCCTTGGGACGTGACCCTCACTTCCACCACACGCCCTGCGGAAAGTATTGCGACCGCAGTGGCCCCGGTGCCGCCGCCATTGTAAGGATTGACGAAGGGCGCGGTGATATAGCCACTTCCTCCATTGGTCACCTTGATGAAGCTGACCCCACCACCCGTGCCAATGGCAGCCGATGAGGCGGCGGTCGCCGCCCGTCCGGCGAACTGGACGTTGGTCACCGGCGTGCCGGTGGGCACCTTGGGCGGCGCGATGCTGATGGCTGGAGGCTTGGCGGCATCGTAACCGCTGCCCCCTGCCCCGGGGGCAATGGTGATGGCCGTCACCACTCCGTTGGTGACCGTGGCGGTGGCCGTGGCAGTCGTGCCGCTGGCGGGAGCCGAAATGGTCACCACCGGGACGCTCGCATAACCGCTGCCGCCTCCGCGCACCGTGATCGCGGTGAGCTTGCCGTCCACGACCGTCGGCGAACCGCCCGCCCGCCGCATGTCGAGCAGGTTGGTCGCACCGCCTTTCAGTTCAAACTGGGCGTGCGCCGCCGGGGCGCAAAGCAGTGCGGCGAAGGCGGCGAACAAGGTGAGGACTCGGAGGTTCATAACTGGCGGAAAAGTGGGGTGGATAAGAGGAGATCCATCGAATGAACGAGGGCCGTGGCCCGAGCGCAGCAAGGGAACGAGCGCGTGGCCGCCGCCGTCGCCGCGTGGGCCGCGGCGGGCGGAGTTGGCTCGGTTCTTGGGCAGGCGGCATTCATTGGCAGCACGATCAGGAAAAACATGGGGCTTATCTCGCGGCCCGTTCCGTCTGCAGCGAGACGGTCTCTGTCGTGACTCCTTTGGCCATCCGGCGTTCGAGGGCGATCAGGCGTGTCTCAAGGCTCGCCTCCTTGGCCGCAAGTTCGCGGCGGAGGGTTGCGTTCTCATCCCGCAAGGCCTGAATCTCCGCATCCTTTTCCCGCTTGAGCTGCTGCACGGCGGCGGCGGTGTAAATCGTGAGTGGATAGGTATCCACTTGCAAAATCTCTGAGCCGTCCGGCAGGCGCTCGCCACTGCCATTCACATCGTCCGGGAAGACCTTGGCGAATTCCTGAGCAATCACGTTGGGATAACGCCGATCTTTGATCGAAGGGTGGCTGGCGCGATAGTCGTCGGAGTAGCGGAAATCGACGAGTCGCACCTCATTGAGTTTTTCAAGTGCTCCGAGAATCGGCTTGATCTCGGTTTTGATCCGGCGGTCAGAGTTTGCTAGCCAACTACCCGCGATAGATTTACTGACATTTCCGTCTACTTCCAAGAGGTTGGTGACCGGCTGACGACCAATACCGACCAGTTTACCACTGAGCGTCATCGTGGCCGAGGCACCATTGCCGGTGGCCAGGTGGAGTTTCGGGGACCCCACCAGCACGGTCTCTCCAGCCGCTGCGGTTTCATTGGTGCCAGCTGACCCTGTAGCACCCTTTTGAAATAAGGCACCCCATGCGCCGGGGAAAGCCCCCCAGAACTCAAGCGAGTTCGCCATCACGCGGCCGTTTAAAGAAAGCTGACCAATGGTAAGATTCGCGTCACTGGCGATCTTCGCACCCGTAATCGCGCCATCGGCAATGCCAGCGGTGCCTACCGTACCAAAGTCAACGCTGACACCCGAACGGCGCAGGACATGGCCATCGGTAGCCGCTAGAATGTCCGCCGGATCGCCAACGGAGTTGATCTTGCGCCCGATCACGGACAAGCCAGCGCTGTCTCGGAGTTTCGTGTTGTCAACGGCATTGTTGGCGATCTTGCCGGTGGTGACATTGGCATCTGCGATCTTGCCGGTGGTCACAGCCAATTCAGCGAGCTTGGCGGTGGTGACATTGAGATTGCCAATGTTGGTGGCGAGCACGGCATCCGTCCCGAGTTTGGCGTTCGTGACCGAGGCGGCGGCGAGTTGGGTGGAGCCGACTGCACCGGTCGCGAGCATGGCGGAGGAGATGGCACTGGCATCCACGGACTCGGCCACCTTGGCACGCATGGCAAAGGCGGTGGAGACGATCTGCTGGCGCGGGGTGATCTCATTGTCGGTGGTGGCAATGGTGGCGGCGGCAGCCACCGTCACACCCAGATAGCGGGCGCTGCCGTTGAACGCCGTGCCGAGATCCACGAGCTTCTTGTCGGCTCCTGCCTCACTGTAGCCGAAGGTTTGGGTCGTGTTGGCAACGCCTTGGCCGACGAGCACGCTGAACTCGCCCTCGGAAACCGTGACGGTCTGGGCCTCGGAGTAGATGAGGTTGGCGGTGTTGGTGGAGGACGGGCTGTCCCAGATACGGAAGATGACGGTGCGGTTGACCGGGGTGCCGGCGCCGACGTTGGCTCCCGCCGCGTCCACCACCCGGCCCTGGTAGCTGATGAAGCCGGGCACGGCGCTGGTTTGCGCGGTGGCGAGGGTGGGACACAGCGCCAGCAGGGCGGCGCAGGCGGTGAGCAGAGGATGGAGTTTCATGATGGTGACGTGGGACGGGTGCTGAGGTTCAAGTTTGAAAAGGATCAGGGATTGAGGGTGCCGAGTTCCGAGGCGCGGCGGAGTTCGAAGATGCCGGAGAGCTGAAGGCCATTGCCGGTGCCGACGCCGACACTGTCCCGGTGCAGGCCGCTGACGACCTCACCATAGGTGCCGCCGATCACAGTGCTGCCCCAACCGGTGGCGCTTCCGCCGTCCGGCGGGGTGGCGGTGAAGGTGAAGGTCACCTCGCGGGTGACGGTGTAACTTTCCTGGCCGGCGACGAGCGCAGTCTGGCCGCTCTTGTTGTCGTGATCCGGGTGATACTGGTGAACGAAGGGGTTGGTCGGATCGTCGAAAGGCGTGGCGATGGTGCAGTCCAAGCTACCGCCGATGCCAAAGCTGCCGGTGCCCCCCAGCGCCCGATCCAGCGGCATGTGGGTCGCGACGATGCGGCGGGCCGCGGCTTTGGCGTCCGCCTTCAAGCCGGCCTCCGACAGGCACAAGCCGAAGTCGTGAGGCGCGGCGGCCATCGGGCCCATGAAGACTTGGGAAAGCACGCGGGCGGTCCCGTCATCGGCCACATGGATCAGGTAGCGCAGCGGGAAGGTGCTGCCCGCGGGCTTCACCGCATCCGCCAGTGGCTTGCTTTCCACGGCTGTCACGACGGCATCGCCGATCCAGAGTCCGGCCAAGGTGCTCTTGCGAGCGGTGGCCGGGATGAGGATATCAAAGGTATTGGCCGAGTCGGTGAAGCGCAGCAGCGAGGCGTAGAGGGCATTCGCCGCGCCGGCCATGGCGCTGCGGTCGATGCCGAAACTCAGCTCGACGCTGGAGTTCGGCGCGATGACCTCGTCGTAAGCGGCGGCGATCGGGGTCTCCACCCACTCCGCCTGGTCATCCAGCGTGCGGCGTGTGAGCGGGACGGCGGCGGTCACAAGCTCCTGGCCGGAGGGCGGGCTGTTGGAGGCGACCGGCGCGATCCGCAGCGTCATCACGGCGGCCGTGCGGTTCATCACCCGGGCCGTGATCACCGAGCCACGCCGGCCGAAGGCGAGACCCTCGCTGTTGGAGAGGCTGATCTGGACGGGTGCGTAGAAATTCCCCACCACCTCGGAGGAGAACCAGTAGGCCTGGTCGCGGTCCACCCGTTCGATCGCCGGGGAGAACACCTGCATCGGATTGCCCGCGCCCAGCTCGCCGCCGACGTATTTGAAAATCCTGGCGTTCGCGGCGATCGCCGTGGGAAAGGTGGCGAAGTAGTTCGAGAAGGTCGGGAAATTCCCCGTCGCCTTGCTGCTGGGGAAGCCGAGGAAATTCGCGCCGCTGCGCACCCACGTGTTGCTCGGCGGCATCGGCCGCTGGGCGATGGCCACCGACACGGGACCAGAGCACTTCACCAGATAGGCCGACTGGCCGGTCAGGCCGATCAGTGAGGCCGCAGGGCCGCCGCGCACCCACTTGCTCCACTCCGGCGTGCCATTGCTGGGGATCAGCGGCGTGGTGGTGAAGCCGGTCTGCGTCGGATTCGGGTTCCAGCGCCAGACCTCGGTGACCGCGGGATAGGCGGCGAACAGCTCGGCCGGCGTGGCGTGCGTGGCATCGCCGTGCAGGTAGATCGAGTTCCACCCGCTCTTGAGCGTGTAGGTCGTGCTCTGCCACTGCGCGTGGGCCGTGGCGGCGAGGGCGAGCGTGGCAAGGGCGAGGAGAAGCGATTTCATCGGAAAATAAGGAGTGGGGACACTCTTGTCCCCTTCTTCAGGATGCGGCAGAAATGATCGGAGCGCTGGCTTTAGCCGGCGAGTTGATCACGGCGGGGTTGGGCGGGCCGGCTAAAGCCAGCGCTCCGTCTCGAAAGGGATCAGCGAAAGGGTTCATCGGACGGAGAGGCGGTAGAATTCCTTGGTGCCGGAGCGCGGCGTGGCGAAGGCGGAGACGATGCCGACCGCGCCGGCCTGGTGGGCGTTGTTGCCGGTCCCCGGTGCGCCCACCGCGAAGGGCACCCGCGTCCAGGTCTTCATGTCGAACGAGCTCTCGATCGTGTAGACCTTCCCGGTGATCCCGTAGAACTCGAGCCGCACGCTCTCCGGCAGCTTCTCCCTTATCGCCAGGCTGAAGGTCTCCGTCGCGTCACCGGCGAAGGTGCCCGCGATGTACTCCAGCAGGTTGCCCTGGCCGTCCTTGTCGAAGTCGCCGTTCTTGTCGATCAGGCTGAGGTCCCACCGCCCGTCGTCTCCCGGATAGAGGCCGGCCTGGTAGAGCTGCCACGCCTCCCAGGTGTCGGGCAGGCCGTCCTTGTCGAGGTCCTCGCCGAGGGTCAGGTCGAGCTGCACGCGCTCGCCCCCCTTCCCTGCCGTGAGGTTGCCGGAGACTTCGATCGGATAGAACAGCTCGCCGTTCATCGAGACCACCAGGCTGAACAGCCCGCCGGCGGCGACCGCCTTGTCGGTGTAGAAGGTGGTGCCGCTGCGGTTCTGGTCGAGCCGCAGGTTGAGCTCGTAGCTCTGGTCGATCCGGTTGGAGACGATCGGCGTGCGGCCGACCTCCACCCCGCCCCGCAGCAGGATCACCACCGCGCCCTCGGCGGTGACGGTCTGGCCGACCTGGTCGCGGACCATGCCGTGGAGCGTGTAGTAGGGGGCCGGCGGGAAGCCGCTGGCGCAGGAGGCGGCCAGGGACAGCAGGAAAATAGCCCGTTGAGACATCGTCATTCTACATTCCCACCGGCCATCAACCGACCGAAAAGCCCCGAGCGACGAAACCGGCGGAATTTGCGGTGAACCCGGCAAACTCAATCCAAGGCCGGCCATTCTTGCCGCCGGAGTTCCAGGATCGCGGTCCGTCCCAACGGGATCGGTCCGGGATGGCCCACCACCCACAGTTCGCCGTGATCCCGGCTGTAGGCCTTGAATCCGGAGATCGCATGACGGTTCACCAGCATGGTGCGGGACAGGCGCAGAAAGGAGCCCGGCAGGCTCGAGCTCCATTCCGTCATGGTTCGCCGCACCATCCGGGACGGCCCATCCGACATCAGCAGCCTGGTGTAATCCCCGTCGGACAGGATCGCGGAGATTCCCGAGACCGGCACTTTCTGCCAGCTCTTGAATTCCCCGATCAGAACCTCCGACCCGGAATTCGCGTGGATCACCCGCAGGCGCTGGAGGGTCATCGCAAGGCGATCCGGCCCCACCGGCTTGAGCAGGTAATCGAGGGCCCCCGCGTCCAGCGCGCGGATGGCGTCGGCATCCGAGCCGGTCACAAACACGACCGAGGTGCCAAGTGCCAGCGCGGGCAGCAGGCTGAAGCCGTCCGCGGGCGGCATCCCGATGTCGAGGAACACGACGTCCGGCTTGAGCTGGGCGGCCAGACGCTCCGCTTCAGCGAGATCGGCGGCTTCTCCGACGACCGGGAAACCGGCGTGCAGCTCCAAGAGCTCGCGCATCCGTTTGCGCGCGAGCCGCTCGTCATCGACCAGAAGGACGCGGATCATGGCAGCACTGGATAAAAGTCGGCGGGCAACCTGACCCGGACCTCGACCTGGCCGTCTCCCTCGACCACCTCCAGGCGCGCCCTGCCGCCGTAGAGCAATTCCAGCCGCCTGCGGAGATTGGCCAGGCCGATGCCCGAGCCGCCGGAAACCCCGGGCTCCATCCAGCGGCCGCTATTGGCGACCCCGATCACCATTTCCCCCGCTTCAAGGCGGGCCGAGATTCCGAGGCGGAGCGGCCACCCGCTGGTCAACTGGCCGTATTTCACCGCGTTCTCGAGCAGCGGCAGGACCAGCGCGTTGGGCACCTCGTGCGCGCGGGCTGCGGCCTCCGCCACCACCTGATATTCCAGCTTCTCCTCGAATCGGATCTTCTCGACCTGCAGATAATTCTCCAACGCGTCCAGCTCCCGGCCAAGCGGGGCCAAACCCGGTCCCTGTTGCAACGAAAAGCGGAGATAGCCGGCGAGAGACAAAACCAGCGACTCGACCTTCCCGGGGTCGCCCTTCTCCGCGACCACCGAGTTGAGCGAATTCAAAAGAAAGTGAGGATTGATCTGGGAACGCAACTGGGCGAGTTCGCCCGCGCGTGCGGCGAGCATCGCCTCGGATGCCTCGAGCCGCACCGCATGGTATTCCTTGACCAGCAGCACGCCGAAATAGGCGACATTCCAGGTCAGCAGCGAGACCGCCCGGGCCACCGCCACGCTCCAGAACGGCGACTCGGATGGCAACTCGGGCAAGCCCAGGGCGATCAAGCCCGCCACCATGGCGGAGCTGGCCACCACCGCGCCAGCATTCACCGCGAGAATCCAGCAGAGGCGCGACCAACCGCTCGCGCGCCGCAACCGGCGGCTGATATAAATCCGATGGAGCAGGACGGCCAGCCCCACGCCGATGGCAATGCGTCCGGAGACAATGGCCAGGCTCGCACTGTAGGGATAGAAGGTGGCGAGAAGGATCACCAGCGAAAGGGTGGCTGCCGTCCAGTAGACCCCTTGGAAAATCAAGAAACCACGCGCGTCCAGCCGCGCCCCGGTCGCGGCCTGATCGAAAAGTTCGAGCCAGGGCCTCCAGCGCCAGGAACCGGCGGCCGGAGCGACCGCCGCGCCGCGGGAGCCAGCCGCTGCGGACTCGCGGATCGTCCGATCTAACACCCCGCGATCTGGCACCTTAGTGTCGATAGCGGCAAAAGCGTTTCGAGGCTGTCATTTGTCGAGCGGGAAATCACGCCGGCCGGACTCATTTCGGCCGGCCTGCGGGAAGCAGTGCAATTCTTGCACGACACACGGCAACTAATACCACATCCGGACCTGACGAGGCAGGAGTTCGCGACATACTAGTATTTAGTAAAACTTTATTTGACGGACAGGGAGATTTTTAAATTGTACTTTTTTGGGTATATGTACAATCGGACAGGTGCCTGCAAAAATACACCGGATC
>Ga0247843_1003692_pt1 | contig 24411 bp, 27 predicted proteins | sample LaCruzMarch2017__FD_192420 | JGI IMG/M metagenome (GOLD analysis project Ga0247843, IMG submission 192420) | Freshwater microbial communities from meromictic Lake La Cruz, Castile-La Mancha, Spain - LaCruzMarch2017_8m | ecosystem: Environmental > Aquatic > Freshwater > Lake | place: Spain...
GCATTCATTGGCAGCTATCTGTGCCTATTCGTTTTATCAAAGAAAACCCAAAGTTAGTATAGCACTACCACTGGAATTGGGTCAGTATTGCCCCCAAATGGCTGCTTAAATTTGAAAAGTTCACGTTTTATTTACTTTTGACCATACGCTTTTGGCTTTACGTTTGCTGAAAAACTGCATAAATTTCTCCTCGTCCAACGGTTTTGCTTTGCTGTCAATCCAACCAAAACAAAGGGCTTCATCTACGGCGTCGCTATACATTACTGTCGGGATAGCTGATTTCTTTTTGTAATAGATGAGCCAAACAGATTGTTTTTCAGCGTGATTTTCCTGAAGCCATTCACGCCATTCCTGTCGGTTTTTTGGATAAAAAGTTTCTATCTCTTTTTCCATCTTTCACTTTTGATTGTTCCAACACGTTAAATAAAAAATACGAACGGGGTTTACAGTGTTCTTTATTTTGAGTTGGTAGTTATTTTTTGAAAGGCAACTATAGCGGGCGATCAGAACCCTGCCTCTTTCAAAATTTTAAGTATGCCTGTCATTTTATTCTCTCTTAAATAGTTAAGTAATGCCTCTCTCGGAGGTTGATTACTCTTATAGGGCTTCTCACAAGGCCCGGTATATAATCCGCCACCCGGTCCGGTATAAAGTCCACCTCCGGGCCCTGAATATAGCCCGCCACCCGGTCCGGCATATAATCCACCACCCGGCCCGGCATATAACCCACCTCCCGGTCCGGTATATAATCCGCCACCGGGTCCGGCGTACATTCCTCCACCGGGTCCGGCATACATTCCTCCACCCGGCCCCGCGTACATTCCCCCACCCGGTCCGGCGTACATCCCGCCACCCGGCCCGGCATATAGTCCACCACCCGGCCCGGCATATCTATCTCTTGGCCACACATTTTTTTCCTGACTGAATGATTTAAATGAAATCATAGTCAGTATGAGCCATAAAATAAAATTCTTCATGTGCAGCTTTCGATAAAATTAGTATAGGAAGCCTAATCGTAAAAACAAGACAGCTAACGCTATTCCAATGTAAGGTTTGTAGCGCTTTCTTTACCTGTTCTTGCGTCTTGTACTATTTCAAATGATACCCTATCATTTTCTTTCAGGCCCTGCAAACCTGAGCTTTGAATGGCTTTGTTGTCAACAAATACATCTTTGTTTGAATCGTTAGGTTGAATAAATCCAAATCCCTTCGTTACGCTAAAAAACTTTACAGTTCCGGTTTTTCGAGACATTTGAGTTAAGGGTTAAGTAAATGAAAGTAGAAAAGTAGGTAAAATACCGAAAACCTAAATACTGATTACAACGCTACCATTTATAGCAATTCACCGTGTTACAGACACTTTTTTTTATTTTGGGTTCGCAGTTGTTCTTTGAAACACAATTAACAACGGGAGGGCACTTACCGTGTTACAAACACTCTGTTTATTTCCGGTGCGAAGTCTCCCGTTGGAAGACTCCACACAACGGGGGATTTGGGTGAATGAAGGGATAAAATTAAACAAATTAGCGGAAAACCAAACACTACAAAAATATCATACACGGCATTTTCATAAAAACATTTGCCAATCAAATAGCACACAGATGACCCTAATGCGACTGATTTTTACAGAATAATCAATCAAAAAATCAGCGTAAACCAGTTCAATTTGTGTCATCAGTGTGCAAATATTTTTTGTGGAAATACCATGAAAAATCATATCTTGGTGATTCGCCAAGGCTGATTTGACCTATTTTGTCCTGCTTAGTACAGCGTCAATAGATTGCCATCGGGGTCTTTCAATCGTGTCTCTCGTCACAATTAACCTTGTAAGGATGATTTTATTGAGATTCATGGTTAAAGTTTACTAATTCGTAGTTAGCGTTTCGTCCTCCTTCACTGGTTTGTTGCAAGATTCCTTTTTGTATCAAGTCTTTTATGTCTCGCAAGGCCGTATCAGTAGAAGTTTTGGCAATTTTAGCCCATTTTGAGGTTTGTAGTTTTCCTTCAAAACCGTCAAAGAGTTTATTGATGATTAATCGTTGGCGTTCGTTAATGGCGGTATGTTGGTGTAGTTTCCAAAATTCAGCTTTGCGTACTATTTTTTGGGTGGTGTCTTCGGTAGCTAACATCGCATTTTTGAGGCAATGCAAAAACCAATCGAGCCATTCGGTTATGTCGCCCGAACTATGTTGCACTTTTTGTAATACTTCGTAATAGCGTTTGCGCTCGGTGAGTATTTGGCTCGACATACTGTAAAAACGTTCTCCACTGCCTTCGGCGCGGGCAAGCAACATATCAGTGATGGCTCTGCCAATTCTCCCGTTTCCGTCATCAAACGGATGAATGATGATAAACCAAAAGTGGGCTATGGCGGCTTTTAAAACAGGGTCAAGTAAGTTTTCGCTGTTGAACCAATCCAAAAATTTATCCATTTCTGTTTTTACCATTTCAGGTTTTATGGCCTCATAGTGTACTTTTTCTTTGCCCATTGCGCCCGAAACCACCTGCATTTCGCCTGTGCGGTATCGTCCTACTTCTATCTGGTAGGGGCCACTGTACCCTGTGGGAAAAAGTGCGGCGTGCCAACCACACAGACGTTTTTCGGTTAAAGGCAAAGCATGACGTTGAGTAGCGTCAAGCATCATTTCTACTACACCTTCTATGTGACGGCTGCTGGGCACAAGCCCTGCGGTATTGATACCCAAACGCCTTGCAATGGAAGACCGTACTTGGTCATAATTGAGCAACTCGCCTTCTATTTCTGATGATTTTACAACGTCTAAGGTTAAGGTACTAAGTGTGGCTTCTTCCTTGGCCGAAAACCCCAAAGCGTTCATGTGCCCTATGAGTTTACCTTGCATAAGCCGTACCTCACCAAATACGGCATTGATGGCTTTATCTTGCCACTCAAAATCTGTCCAATTGATGTGTTCGTAGATGTATTTGGCCATGACCTAAAGCTATTTGCGGTAAATAAACGAATTATTCGCCGCAAATATGCGGTGATTGTTTAGTTTTTTCACCGCAAACTACCCCTTGCTATTTGTTTTAGGTATTTTGCGTAAAGGGCTAAGGCTACTTTGTGCAAAGTATAAAAGAAGCGTTTATGGCACTTGCCGTGTTACAAACACGCTATTTATATAGCGTTCAGAGTCTTTCAGAGGGAGACTGCGAACAACTTGGGGACAACGGTACTATATTTGCAACATGGACAAACCAGCATATCCGTTTAGTGTACTTGAGAATGGACAACGATTTGAGTTTCAAAGTGTCAGTCACGATAGAACCATTCAAAAAGTTGTTGAGTTTCGCGAATTAGAAATTTCTAATATCTATAATCTTGCCCTTGTTGATGTCAAACAGGATGGTACTTTTGATGATATGAGTGTGAGTAATAATCAAGATATGGAAACAATAATTGCTACTGTCATTCGTACAATTCAAGTATTTTTAGCTTTTCAACCTACTGCCAAAGTCCTTTTTATGGGTAGTACACCGTCAAGAACAAGGCTTTACAGAGGGATAATCAACAAGTATCTTGCAGAAGCGGAGAAAATTTACGAAATTCATGGTATTATTGATTGGGTGAATGAGCCATTTCAAGGTCATAAAACTTATGACGCATTTTTAATTTTTTTGAAAAATGGATAACGTTACTAAAAATAAAGCCCCAAAGCCGCTCAAAACAGCGAGAGAGCAGGTAAAAAAACATAAATCCTTAGAAACATTCTTATCAGAAAAACATAAGAAGGCTAATGATTTTATAAAAAAGGTCAAGTTATCATTTTGAAACTTATCCTTTAAAGCCCTTATTGGACTTTAAAATTTTAGCCTGTAATAGCTGCATTGAGATTAACAAGGCTGAAATACCATTTTGTGGGAAGCCTAAAAGAACTTGGTGTGGCACTTACCGTGTTACAAACACTCTCTTTAGATGGCGTTCGCAGTCTCCCTGCGGAAGACTACGAACAATTTGGGAGAAGCTTTACATAAACGAAGCTATTGATAAATGACTTTACCCATAGCTTTAATTTGCTCAGGGCCTACTCCACAACAACCACCAATCATGTCAGCACCCAAATCCATCCATTCTTTTACCATTACTTCACAAGAGGAAGATTGCGAAAGACCTGACCATGTTTTGCTTTCGGGATGGTAAACCGCTCCTGAATTGGGATACACAACTATTTTTTTCTCTCCTGATATCGTTTTGATGTTTTGTATCAATTCTGAAATGTGTTCAGGAGAAGTGCAGTTTACTCCAATAGCAAATACGGTAGGATGATGGGTAAATAAAGCAGTGCATTTTTCAATTGGTGTCCCGTCACTGATGTGTTTACCATCCTTGCAGGAAAAAGAAATCCAGACTGCTTTACTTTTGTTTTTTAAAATAGTTGATAGCACGTTTGCTTCCTGAAAACTCGGAATAGTTTCACATGCGAGAATGTCTGCCGCTGAACTATCCAACAATTTGATTCTTGGTTCATGGAAGTCCGTTAGCGCTTGATCGGAGATTCCATAATCGCCACGGTATTCCGAACCATTTGCTAAATAGGCACCGTAAGGACCAATGCTGGCAGCGATCAAAGGGTTAGCTTGATTAGGATGTAACATCATGAAACGTTTCTTAGCTTCTTCCGCCACCTGAACTGATTTCAAGATCAGTGTACTGGCAGAAGGCTCATCATAACCAATCGCCATAAACCCAGAAAGGGTGGCTTGATAACTGGAAGTGATAATGCACTGGGCGCCTGCTTCAAGATACGCTAAGTGAGCAAGCACGATTGCTTCTGGATTGGATTCCAATAACTTAGCACTCCATAATTTTTGGTTCAGATTACACCCTTGCCTTTCCAATTCATTAGAAAGACCACCATCTAAAAGTAGCGGATAGTTAATTGTCATAAGGCAAACGAAAGTTTTAATCAATAGTTCTCTTGTGCTACCCGAAACTCAACTGCATTTGGGTTCAGATATGTCAAAATAGTCGCCCCTTTTTTGACCAAGATTTTAAATTTGTTGACATGACAATAAAAGTAATTTCACAGCCATCACAGTCACCTCCAAGAGGGAGACTGAGAACGACTTGGGGAAGGACAAAAGAAGCACTTATGGCACTTGCCGTCGGGGCCGCCCGTGCGGTTACAAACACTCTCTTTATATGGAGTTTGCAGTTTCCCTACGGAAGACTATGAACAACTTAGGACAAAGGAGAAACAGTAGAGAATAAGTTTAACCCAAAGCGTCTTGGATAATCTTCATTAAGTCGTTTTTTTGAATTGTACTGAATTCCGATTTGTCATAAATTGTAACCAAATAGACAATTTCATCGTCTCCGATTTTCTCAATGTAATACGTGATTACTCTAAACCCCCCGCTTTTACCTCCTCCTTTACTTTTGCTTCCCAAGCGAACTTTACGTAAACCGCTTCCTAAATCAGTTCCTTGTTCGGGGCTTATTTCCAGTGCAGTAATCAACTCTTCAAGTTCTTCGGGCAGTGTCCGAAACTTTTTGGCAAGCCGTTTAAAGTCCCGCTTAAATTCATCAAAAAGTTCTATCTGAATCATTGAGCGAGTTCTTCTTTCAGTTCGGCTAAGAATTGACGGGCATTCGTGGTTTTAACTTTGCCTTCCTTCAATTTCTTAATAGAATCTAAACCTCTCTGGATAGCAGGAAGCGAAATGTCAGTTAAGACATCCTCGTCTTCTTTGTTAATCAAAGCTTTTAGTTCAGCTTTTACTTTTTTGGGCAACACCTTGTATTGCTCATATAAGATTTGGGCAGTACTCATTAGTTTCAACCATTTTTATACCACAAAAATACGCTTATTTATCCATTTCAGCTTTTTACCCCACAAAACTTACCTGCTATTTGCTTAGGTTATGGGCTTGAGGTTGTAACGCCTCCTCTATAAGAAACCTGTGTAACACTCACCGTGTTACAAACACTATTTTTATTTTTGGTGCGAAGTCTCCCGTTGGAAGACTCCGCCCAACGAGGGGGTATTTGATTCATTGCCAAAAGTAGCCTTGAATCGCAGCGGCGAACCGCCCGTAATCTGAGATTATCGGGATAAATATTTGGTCATCTGTGTATAGTGCTTCCATGAAGCGAAATTATTGAAAACCAATATCCTTACAAAACTGAGTTTGCAGTTATTTTTTGAAAGACAACCAACAACGGGAGGGCACTTACCGTGTTACAAACACTCTGTTTATTTCTGGTGCGAAGTCTCCCGTTGGAAGACTCCACACAACGGGGGGGCTAAGGCCGCTTTGTGGGAAGCCAAAAAGAAGCGTTTATGGTACTTGCCGTGTTACAAACACTCTCTTTATATGGCGTTCGCAGTCTCCCTACGGAAGACTACGAACAACTTGGGTTTATGGTACTTGCCGTGTTACAAACACTCTCTTTATATGGCGTTCGCAGTCTCCCTACGGAAGACTACGAACAACTTGGGGAAGGACAAAAGAAGCACTTATGGCACTCACCGTGTTACAAACACACTCTTTATACAGCGTTCGCAGTCTCCCTACAGAAGACTACGAACAACTTGGGCTCCCTACGGAAGACTACGAACAACTTGGGGGGCGAATCAGCCCAATATGCGTTTGGCTTATTAGCAAAAGTTTCGCCTTTTGCGGATAGTATTTCTTCGGTTTGTAGTTTCTCTTTTATTGCAGTATAAAATTGAGAGAAAAAATTATCATTTCCATATTTTATATTTCTGTATGGTATTGTTTCGAAAATATCATCGGTTATCAAGTTTAATTCCTTGAGAATAATTAAACTATCGGCAGCCAGTTTTGAAAGCAGCTTAACCATTGATGAATTATGTTCTTTAGAACGGTGTATTCCTTCTCGACTGTCAGTTAGCAAGAATGGTGCGTGAAGTATAAAATTTAAGTTGGTTGTTTCCTTTGTTGGAAAAAAGCAAAATGCAGAAAATTGTTTTGGTGTTAGTTTGTCTTTTTCGTCAAGAAAATACCCAATAGAATAAGTGTGATTTTCTTCTGAGGAACGAGTAAATAGATATAGATTTTCTTTGGTTTGGTTTAGTCCAATTTGTTGATAGAGTTCAATTATTTCGTAAGTGATGTCGTTAGCTTGTTTTTGTTTGCTACTTTTTTTAGTGTATTCGCCTGTTCCAGCTTCTGCTTTCCATACTACTTCTTGTAAGCTGGATAAAAATAAAGTGGGAAAAACCAATTTTTTCAACTTTTCTAAAATGGCTGAATGTGCTTTTTGTGCGGACATTTCAGGTTTATTGAAAGGAAAATAAAAAGCAGTTTCATCCGTTTGTCTATCCGCCAAATCATTTTCCAATTTTACAGGAATAATAAACCTTTCGATTTTAAATTGAAAATTAGGGTCATATATATGTGGTGTTTCGGTATATTGAAAAACAGCTTTAAAACCAACCCCAAATTTTCCGATTGATGATTCTGTTTTGTTGCTGTTGGCAATGGCTGTAATTGAGTTAATGTGTCCGAGTGTGTTATTCTCTTTGTCTTGGTCTTCCGTGTCGGGATTGGAAACGCTAAAAAGTATTTTTCCGTTGTGTTTAAAGTATAAACCTTGAGTAGTTAATTGAAATGAAGATTTTGTTGCTTTTGCGTCATTTGCATTTTGTAAAAGTTCGTAAATAAAATGGGCTTGGTCGCTGTATTTTTCTACAACGCTGTTTTTAATTCCACGCATTGAAGGTTTTTCAAGCATTGTAGCACTTTCTTCTCTGTCTTTTGCAAGTTTGTCAAACCAATGTTGTTGTTGTTCTGTCATTGCTTTTCGCTATTATTTTCGGTTCTTTTGCCTTGGTCGGTGGTGTCGTCATAAACTGACGGCTAACTCTCCATTATACGAAAGTTATGCAATAGATTTTGTATTTACTTTAACTATTTCAAGTTTTTATTATATTTATAGGATAGTGATTTTTGTAGGGTTGATGGCTATTCTTTTCATTATTCTCAAAATAAAACACCCAAAAAGTGCCGAAACAAAAAACAGGCAACTCAAAAGAATTGCCTGTACAATGTTATAAAAGAGATGAGTTAAAGCCAAACGAGGAGTAGCTTTTTGGCTCATAAATTTATCAAGCGGTCCAGTTAATCCATTCCCTTCAACTCCGCCACTACTTTCGTAATGGAGTCTTTGGCATCGCCGAAGAGCATGAGGCAGTTGGGGTAGTAGAAAAGCTCGTTGTCGATACCGGCGTAACCGGCCGCCATGGAGCGCTTGCTCACAATTACGGTGCGGGCTTTGTCGGCGTTCAAAATCGGCATTCCGTAAATCGGGCTGGCCGGGTTGCTGCGAGCGGCAGGGTTTACTACGTCATTGGCTCCTACCACAAACACCACGTCGGTGGTCGCAAATTGGTCGTTGATTTCGTCCATTTCCACGAGTTTATCGTAGGCCACGTTCGATTCGGCCAAGAGTACGTTCATGTGGCCCGGCATCCGCCCCGCTACGGGGTGAATGGCGTATTTGACCTCAATACCGCGTTTTTCCAAAATCGCTTCCAACTCGTGAATCACGTGCTGCGCCTGCGCCACCGCCAATCCGTAGCCCGGTACCACGATTACTTTTTGGGCGTAGTTCATCAAAATCGCCACGTCCGAAGGTGTACTGCTTTTTACGGCACCGCCCGCAAACGTACTGGCTTCGCTGGCAGCGGCTCCCCCACCGCCAAACGAACCGAAAATAACGTTGGTCAACGAACGGTTCATGGCGTTACACATCAAAATCGTGAGCAATGTACCGGCCGAACCTACCAAAATCCCACCCGTGAGCATGACCTGGTTGTCGTACAGAAAACCGCCAAAGGCCGCCGCAACCCCCGTAAACGAGTTCAAAAGCGAAATCACGACGGGCATATCCGCCCCACCGATGGGCAACACAAACAAGACTCCGTAGGACAACGACAACGCAAAGACAACATACAGCAAAGCCGCAGAAGGGTGTCCGAAAGCGATGTATAAACTCAGTCCCAGGATGCTGAGTAAAAGGATAATCGTCAGGATATTTTGAGCGGGAAGTTTGAAGGTCTTTTTCAGGATTTCCTGCAACTTAGCGTAGGCAATGATACTTCCCGAAAACGAGACACTCCCGATCACCAACCCAGCCAAGATGGTCAGCACCGTTACGGGCGGGGCCTCGTGGTGCAGGTGGCCAAATTCTACCAACGAAATCAAGGCCGCACACGCGCCCCCCATTCCGTTGAAAATACTTACCATTTGGGGCATGGCGGTCATTTTTACTTTCTTAGCCGAAATCCACCCGATGACGGTTCCGATGGCAATACCGCCAAAGATAAAGCCGTAGTTGCCGATGGACTCGCCGTCTTCATTTTTGTGCATAAAGATGGTCCCCAAAATAGCGAGGGTCATGCCGGCAGCCGCCAGAAAATTCCCGTTACGGGCAGTTTTGGGGCCTGAAAGCATTTTCAAACCCACAATAAAAAAGACCGAACCAAGAAGGTAAATAAGATATAACCAGTATTGTTGTATCATTTCAGTTTTTTGTTTTGCAACCACATAGACACATAGAGCACAATAGATAGCGTCTGACCTGCAGTTATGTATTTATAAGTTTTAATTACGTGTAACTAACATGACATTTAGAGAGCAGTATTTTTTTCTATGTGCCCTATGTACCTATGTGGTTACTTTTTCTTTTTAAACATCTCCAACATCCGGTCCGTCACGACAAAGCCGCCGACGACGTTGAGCGTACCGAGAATCACGGCCAAAAAGCCCAGAATCAAGGCCGTCCAGTTGCCGGGCTCGGCGTGGCCCATCACGATGATGGCCCCGATGATAACGACGCCGTGAATGGCATTGGCTCCCGACATCAGCGGCGTATGAAGCGCGGAAGGCACTTTGGAAATGACCTCAATCCCTACAAAAATGGACAGGATGAGGATATAAATGAGTTCGATATTTTCGCCAATGAAAGTGATAATTGCATCCATATTTTTAGTGGTTTGTGGTTGATAGACGGTGATTAGTAATGGATGAGGAGGATTGGAGACAAAAACTCCTCACTACTCATTTCTCGCTCCTCACTTCTTTTCTAAAATCCCCTTCGTAAATCCGTGTACCAGCTCCCCTTTATGCGTAATAAGGCTTCCTTTGGTGATTTCTTCCTCCAATTCCCATTTAAAACCGTCTTTGTTGGCCAAATGAAGCAGCAGTGTACTGATGTTTTTGGCGTACAAATCGCTGGCATTGGTGGACAGCAACGCCGGCATGTTGGATTCGCCAATGATGGTCACGCCATTTTTTACCACGGTTTGGTTAGGTTCGCTCAAGGCACAGTTTCCGCCCGATTCTACGGCCATGTCCACAATCACGCTGCCCGTTTTCATGGATTTTACCATTTCTTCGGTCACCAGAATGGGCGCTTTTTTCCCCATCACCAAAGCCGTCGTAATCACGATATCAGCGTCTTTGATGCGTTGTTTGATCAGGTCCTGCTGTTTCTGCAAAAACTCCGCTGACACCTCTTTGGCGTAGCCGCCTTCCGATTTGTTGGCTTCCATCCCTTCCACGCTCAAAAACTTACCGCCCAATGACTCCACCTGTTCTTTGGTTTCGGGACGCACATCGCTCACTTCCACTACCGCGCCGAGACGCTTGGCGGTCGCAATTGCCTGCAAACCCGCTACCCCTGCGCCAAAAATCAGCACTTTGGAAGGTTTGATGGTACCGGCGGCGGTCATCATCAGCGGGAAAATCTTACCGAGGGCATTGGCTCCAAGTAATACCGCTTTGTAGCCCGCCAAGTTGGCCTGCGAACTGAGCGCATCCATGCTTTGGGCTTTGGTGGTACGGGGAACCGCATCCATACTGAAGGCCGAAATCTTCTTCTGATTAAAGGCTTTGACCAGGTCGGGTTGTGTGTAGGCGTACAAAAACGAAATGCTCACGGCACCTTCCCGCATGAGAGCAACTTCTTCGATAGTGGGGGCATTCACTTTCAACACAACATCGGCATCGGCCAGCAGGGTTTTGGTATCGGCGGCTATTTGCGCCCCTGCGCTTTCGTAAGCTGAATCAAGAAGAGAAGAATTTTCGCCCGCGCCACTTTCGATGGAACACGTAAAACCTGCTTTGAGAAGAGATTTGACAATGTCAGGTGTGATGGAAACCCGCTTTTCGTAGGCTTTGGTTTCCTTTAAAATCGCAATTTTCAAAATCAAGTTTGTTTTTAAGAATAAAGTGCCAAAATATAGGACATAAGTCACTTAAACAACACATCTATCCTGTTTTTAGCAAATTTGTGTAGTAATTTTTTTCATTCCATGACTTTATTTTTTGCTTAGTAACGATCAAAAAATAACATAACCATTTTTTACCCGCAGATATCGGAGATTTTAAATCGCTGATTTGCGCCGATTCTGCGAAAATCAGCACTGTATTTTAAGTTGTAATAGATAACTACCAGCTTATTCTAAGGCAGAAAAATTAACAAATAACGATTAACCGATAACAATTAACGGTGCTTCAGCACATCAAAATATGGCATTAGAACAAACATGGCGGTGGTTTGGCCCCAATGACCCCGTCAGCCTGTCGGACGTACGACAAGCTGGCGCAACGGGTATCGTCAACGCCCTGCACCAAATTCCGAACGGACAGGTTTGGACAACCAACGAAATCCGAAATCGAAAATCCGAAATCGAAAATGCCGGACTGACTTGGTCAGTGGTGGAAAGCGTCCCCGTTCACGAAGACATCAAAAAAGCCTCGGGGAATTTCAAACAATACATCGAAAATTACAAAGAATCGTTGACCAATCTGGCAGCCTGCGGCATTGATACGGTTTGTTACAACTTTATGCCTATTTTGGACTGGACCCGCACCGACTTGGACGCGCCCATGCCCGACGGCTCTACGGGACTGCGGTTTGATTTCAACGAATTTGCGGCTTTTGAACTCTACATTTTGCAACGAAAAGGAGCCGAAGCGCACTATACCGAAACCCAACAGAAAAAAGCCAAGGCCTGGATAGACCAAGCAACGGAAGCTGATACCAAACGCTTGGTTCGGAATATCATTGCGGGTTTGCCCGGCTCGGAAGAAAGCTATACAGTAGAGCAGTTTCGGGACGTTTTGGACACTTACAAATATGTAGGTGACAAAGAACTTCGAGCAAATCTGTATGCTTTTCTGCGGGAAATTGTCCCCGTAGCGCAGGATGCCGGTATTCGACTTTCCATTCACCCCGACGACCCGCCGTATCCAATCTTAGGATTGCCGCGTGTGGTCAGCACCGAAGCCGACGCCAAACAACTGTTAGCCGCGGCCGACTTATCGGCCAACGGTCTGTGTTTCTGCACGGGAAGTTACGGCGTACGGGCGGATAACGACTTGGTAGGTATGGTCGAGCGCCTCGGCGACCGCATTCATTTCATCCACCTCCGTGCCACGCAACGCGACGAAGAAGGAAACTTCCACGAAGCCAACCACCTCGAAGGAAACGTGGATATGTACGGTGTGATGAAGGCGTTGTTGCTGGAACAAAAAAGAAGAAAAGAACAAGGACGTACCGATTTGAAAATGCCGTTCCGTCCCGACCACGGCCATAAAATGCTCGACGACCTCAACGCTGCAAAAAAAACCAACCCTGGCTACACGGCCATCGGTCGCTTACGCGGACTGGCGGAGTTAAGAGGGTTGGAAATGGGGATAGAGCGGAGTTTGTAATAAAACAATGGTGGAATAACGTTCGTACATTCCACCATTGTTCACAAGGATTTACAGAATATACTGACTCAAATCACGATTTTTGACCAAACTTGCCAGACGTTCCTGCACCAATTCTTTGGTGACGACGACGTGAGAATTGGCCTGAATAACGTCGGGAATATCAAACATAAACTCGTTGAGCAAGGTACTCATCACGGTCTGCAAACGGCGCGCGCCGATGTTTTCTACTTCTGAATTGATGGTGAAGGCCAACTTAGCGATTTCGCGCAGGGCATCGTCCTGAAAAGAAAGTTCTACGTCTTCGGCCTGCATCATGGCGCTGTACTGACGGGTCAGTGAGTTGCGGGGCTCTTTCAAAATCCGATAAAAATCATCTTCGGTCAGGCTTTGCAACTCTACCCGAATCGGGAAACGTCCCTGTAATTCAGGGATTAAATCGGAAGGTTTGGATACGTGAAATGCTCCGGCGGCGACAAACAAAATGTGGTCGGTTTTGATGGGTCCGTATTTGGTATTAACCGTTGAACCTTCCACAATCGGCAACAAATCGCGCTGTACGCCTTCACGACTTACGTCCGGACCACCGCCTTTACCGTTTGAATTGGCAATTTTATCAATTTCGTCAATGAAAATAATCCCTAAGTCCTCCGCTTTCAGAATCGCTTCCTCTTTGACCTCATCCATGTCAATGAGTTTGGCGGCTTCTTCTTCTAACAGGATTTTACGGGCGTCGGCAATGGTGAGCTTGCGTTTTTTATTACGCTTGGGTATCATATTACCGAGCATTTCCTGCAAATTCATCATCGAAACGTCGTCAATCGGCCCGCCCATCACTCCAATATTAGGCGCAGATGACGATTGCATGTCTATTTCAATTTTACGGGTTTCCAATTCTCCGGCCCGTAATTTTTCCCGAAAACGTCCTCGTGTACGTTCATTCAATTCTTGGTCGGGCATTGACGAAATGGGAGGATTGACACTATCATTATCGTCCACAATTTCAAAACCTACATTGGGTCGGCTAAAATTCACCGAGTTATTATTATTATTATACATCGGCGGAATCAGCACGTCCAAAATAATGTCTTCAACTATATCCTGTGCTTTTTGCTTTACGGCTTCTTTTTTGGCCGTTTTGACCATATTTACCGCCTGCTCGACCAAATCGCGCACCATGCTTTCCACATCACGACCTACGTAGCCTACTTCCGTAAACTTCGAGGCTTCCACTTTTATAAAAGGCGCATCCGCAATTTTAGCCAAGCGGCGGGCAATTTCGGTTTTACCAACCCCCGTCGCACCGATGAGCAAAATATTATTGGGAATGATTTCTTTCTGCATTTCGGGCGTGCTGTTCATCCGCCGCCAGCGGTTACGGAGGGCTATTGCCACATTTCGTTTGGCATCGTGCTGACCAACGATGTATTTGTCCAATTCTGCGACGATTTCGCGCGGAGTGAGTTTATCTAATTTTGAAGACATTGTTTAATTCAACAATTTGAAAGTGTATTAATTTGAAAATGCAGTAAGACCATATTTTTTGCAAAACAAATGTAGAAACGTTGGCAATTTCAAATTTGACCTCTATTTTTGTACAAATTTGATAAACGAATCTTGAAGATGAAACGTAACTTTTTGAAAATAAGTGCTTTGTTGCTGGCTGTTTCTTTAGCCTCCTGTAAGTATCAAAAGAACAATACCATTGACCAAAATGATGTACGGACGGGCGATGAGTACGTTTACGGCGTACATCCTGACTCAGCCGCTCGTCAGACCAAGATTAAATATACGGCTAAACCGGAATTGGAACAAAGAACTACTGCAATTCGCGAAAAACTTTTCGGAGCAGCTACTGCGGAAACTACCGCTCCCGCAGCAGCCGTTGCTGCACCGGCTGCCGCTGACTCAGCTGCCACTAAGTAAGCCTTACTTATTTGATATAAATACGAAGCGACGTTTGCCTAAGCGTCGCTTCTTTTGTTTACTTAAACTCCTATTCCCATGAAAAAATCAGTTTATATCCTGCTTATCGTTCTCCTTTACGGCGGAAAATCAGTAGCTCAAAAAACAGAAGAGCCTCTCGTAAGAGTACCTATCCAACAACTCTTTGATGGCATGAAAAAGAGCGATTCTACCTTGGTACGTCAATCATTAGCGGTAGGTGCACGCCTTGAAACAGTCTCCAAAAATAATTCAGGCGAAGTTTTCGTACGTTCTGATTCATTTGAAGGATTTATAAAAAACATCGGCAAATCGACTGCTGGTGATTTGGACGAACGCCTAACCGCCATAGACATTCGCATTGACGGTGACATGGCCACCGCTTGGACTCCCTACAAGTTTTATTTAAAAGGCAATTTCAGCCACTGCGGCGTCAATGCGTTTCAATTGGTAAAAACTGCTGCGGGTTGGAAAATCTGGAGTATCATTGATACCCGCCGCAAAGAAGGCTGTGAATGATTTGCGATTTTCAATTGCCGATTTATGGCACTTCATACTAACTATTTATCAATATTGTTGCCGATAATTCGTCATTTATCAGCTATTTAAAAAATCGACAATTGGCAATCGAAAATGCCGAAATTCTACCCATGCGTTACGTCGGAGACATTACCAGTACAGACAACTACAAAATTGCCCTTTACACTTGGAATGGCAAGTACATTGTCAAAATAGAAGCAGGCTTGTACGAACAAACTTATAAAGTCAGTGAAATGGATTTTTTAGGCGATGAAGCCGACATTCGTAAGCTGTTTACAGACGACGCTTTCCTGAAAACCATCTTTGCACGGTTTAATCAAATGCACGTTGATTTTCAGGAAGCAATCGAACGGAATGAGTAACCTCACTTCAACTCACCAGGAATAACAGTTACATTCTTCGCCAAATTATTCCGTAAAACCGTTACCTCGCTTCGCTTCCCAATGGAATCTTCGGTAAGCAATTTATGTAGATCATCAACCGAACCCACCGCCTTCCCTTCAAAGCCTACGATAATATCTCCAGCTCTGAATTCAGAGTTGTAAGACACGCCGTCGGCTTCTACGCTTACGATATAAATTCCCGTTTTGGTTTGTAGTTGGTTGTATTGAACAATGCGGTCGGTAAGGTTGAGAAGTTGCCCTGCGATTCCCAAGTAGCCTCTGCGCACACGTCCTTTCATAATTAATTGTCCCGCTACCTGAGCCGTAATATTATTGGAAGAAACCGCAAAACAAAGTCCCTGTGCGGGTAAGATGACTGCTGTATTCACGCCAATTACTTCCCCGTGAGAATTGACTAAGGGGCCGCCTGAATTACCGGGGTTGAGCGACGCATCTGTTTGAATTACATCATCGATCAAACGCCCTGATTCTGAACGAAGTGAACGGCCTAACGCGCTGATAACTCCTGCCGTAACGGTGTATTGAAAGCCGTAAGGATTCCCAATGGCAATGGCGATTTGACCTACTTGCAGGTTCTTGGAATTGCCAAAAGAAACGGCTCGCAAGGCATCACCGTAGATTTTGAGCACGGCAATGTCGGTGGCTGGGTCGCAACCTACAACTTGGGCTTCAAATTCGCGCCCGTCCTGAAGTAAGGCCGAAATTTTAGTGGCACCGGCTACGACGTGGTTGTTGGTAATGACAAATCCATCCGATGAAATGACAAACCCCGAGCCCGTTCCCTGACCATCGTTAGGGTTACGAGTACGAGTGTCTTTTTTGCCGCTCACTTTAATTTGAACGACCGAGTTGCTGACTTTTTTAGCTACATTTACCACCGTTTGGGAGTAAGAATCGAGTAAAGGTGCGTCATTTTGAAAGACCGGCTCACTACCCTCGGCAGTGTCCGTGTTGGAAGTAATGTAAGTGACCATGGCGTTTTTTGAGAATGAAAAAAATGGAGTGTTTCAATCCCTGTACCAAGTTAAAAAAGAAGACATTTTGACAGATTATGACCTTTGAGCAATACCTAATCATCAAAAAAATAGACATAAAGGCATTTCGCCAACACGAAGCCGAGCGTTTTCACGAATGGGAAACGCTTTATGCGCAACTGCATCCCGAAAGTTTCACCGCACAAAAGAAGTTTTTGATCAATGACCTGCGCAGAAAGTATCTGTTAAAAAGCGGTGAATAGAAGATTAGAATAAAGGCTTTTGTGATTTATAGAATAGTAAATCATAAAATTAATTATGAGACTTTTTCCGCTCTTTATTTGTCATCTCTGTTTTCTATTTTTATTAGTTCCTTTGGCTTTTTCTCAACAAAAACCCAACATCATCATGATTTTGGTGGACGACATGGGTTGGGGTGAAGTTGGCGTATACGGTTCAAAATATTGTCAAACGCCTCATTTGGACAACCTTGCCAAACAGGGGATGAGGTTTACAAATTTTTACGCCAATTCAACCGTCTGTTCGCCTACCCGGGCCGCCCTCATGACCGGGCGCTACCCCGATTTGGTGGGTGTTCCAGGTGTGATTCGGGGCAATGCTGAAAACAGTTGGGGGTACTTTTCTCCTAAAGTCGTAACACTTCCTCAGGTATTGAAAACGGCTGGCTATCAGACCGCAATGGTCGGAAAATGGCACTTGGGCCTGGAGCCCGAAAACCACCCCAACCGGCGAGGTTTTGCGCATTTTCACGGTTTTCTGGAAGATATGATGGATGATTATTACACGCACCTGCGAGAAGGCAAAAACTGGATGAGGCTCAACGGGCAGGTCATCAACCCTCAAGGCCACGCCACCGATTTATTCACCCAATGGGCAATTGATTACCTGAATATCCAAAAGAAAAACCCCAAACCTTTCTTTTTATATCTGGCGTACAATGCGCCTCATTTTCCCGTTCAGCCACCCCAGGAATGGTTGGAGAAAGTAAAAAAACGCAACCCGAATTTATCCGAAAAACGGGCCAAACTCACCGCTTTAATTGAGCATTTAGATGAAAGTATCGGCAAAGTAATGGAAGTGTTACGCCAAAATGGACAAGCTGAAAATACGCTTATTGTTTTCAGCAGCGACAACGGTGGCTTACTGTCAGACGAAGCCGATAACGGCATTTGGAAAGGAGGCAAACAGACAATGTACGAAGGAGGAATCAGGGTGCCGACCATCGCCGTTTGGAAGAATAAAATCAACGCCGACACGAAAACTGATTTTCGAGTGCTTACCATGGATTTACTTCCCACTTTTTGTGAAGTGGCAGGTGCGAAAATCCCTCAATTCGTAGACGGGCATTCTTTTTTATCCGTGTTGAAAGGAGAACCAAAAATAACCTTGGATAGACCCACTTTCTGGGTACGGCGGGAAGGTGGTGCGTATGGCGGGCAAGAGTACTACGCTTTGCGGGACGAAAATTGGAAACTCCTGCAAAACACACCTTTCGAGCCGTTTCAACTCTTCGATATGTCCAAAGACTCGCTCGAAACAATGGATGTCAGAAAGACCAATAAGGCAATTTATGAAGCGTTGGAAAAAAAGCTGAGGGGTCATATTCAAAAAGCGGGTGCCATAAACTGGCAAAAATAGCAGGCTTAATCTAATCGGATTGTTTAAGTACAAGCGTCTTTTATTACGCTTATTATCGGGATGCCATATCATTTGTTTCTACCATGTTCAAAAAATTCTTCCTCTTTTGCATAACGGCTACGGCCGGCATTATCGCTTTGACTGGATTTAATCCGTCCAAAAGCACAAAAAGTGTTGCCACTTCCACAAAAAACGTCATCTTCATTCTGGCTGATGATCATCGTTATGATGCGATGGGTTTTATGCAAAAATTTTCAGGCTTGCAAACGCCCAATCTGGATAAAATGGCCGCCACAGGAGCGCATATACAAAACGCTTTTGTGAGTACTGCTCTTTGTTCACCAAGTCGGGCCAGTATTTTGTCAGGGCAATACGCGCATACCCATCAGGTAGTTGATAATTTTGCTCCGCTTCCACCCAAGACCAAATTTTTTCCATCTTACCTCCAAAAAGCAGGGTATAAAACCGCTTTCTTGGGAAAATGGCACATGGGCAATGCCGATGATTCACCACAACCCGGCTTTGATTATTGGCTGAGTTTTAAAGGACAGGGGCAGTACTACAACCCCACGTTCAACATCAATGGGAAACAGGTTGCCCACAAAGATGGCTATACGACCGACTTGCTGACCGACTACGCCATTGAGTGGATGGGCAAACAGGATAAAAATAAACCCTTCTTTTTATACCTCTCTCACAAGGCCGTTCACGCAGATTTTCAACCAGCCAAACGTCACGCGGGTGTGTACAAAGACATGCCGATTCAGTATCCCGCGTCCATGTATCTAACTAAAAGCGATACCAGCAAAATTTGGGGAACAAATACCAAAGACCCCGAAACAGGAGCGCTGAAAACCAACATGAAGGACATGCCTAACTGGGTGAAGCAACAGCGTTACAGTTGGCACGGAGTAGATTATTTGTACCATGGCAGCATCAGTTTTAATGATTTCTATCGCCAATATTGCGAGACACTTTTGGGTGTAGATGAAAGTGTAGGGCGAGTCATGAAATACCTCGAAGACAATGGGCTGGCAGAAAACACACTCGTTATTTACATGGGAGACAACGGCTTCAGTTTTGGCGAAAGAGGACTAATTGACAAACGCCATGCTTACGAAGAGTCGATGCGCGTGCCAATGTTGATCAGCTGTCCTTCGGTCATAAAACCCAAAACCAAGCTAACTAACGTCATTCAAAACATTGACATTGCGCCTACTATTCTGGCGTATGCAGGAGTATCTACTCCCGCTCAAATGCAGGGAAAATCGTTTTTGCCTTTGTTGAAAGGCCAGAAAACAGAATGGAAAGACCGTGCTTTTTATGAGTATTATTGGGAGTATGATTTCCCGCAAACACCGACGATGTTTGCCGTACGAACCAATCGTTACAAATACATTTTCAACCACGGGGTGTGGGATGCCAACGAACTGTATGATTTACAGAATGATCCTCAGGAAGTAAATAATCTCATTAGAAGTCCTCAACATCAAACCATTGCCAAAGACCTGCGCGACCAAGTATGGGGGTGGTTAGAAAGTACCAACGGATTGCAAATACCGCTCAAGCGCATTCAGCAAAAGCGGAATGATCATTGGTATAAAGGGAATTATTGAGATTCTGAAGTCCTTGGTGGTTCCTAAGGCTATTCTATTAGTTGCCACTGCCTAAAGGCAGTGGCAACTTGATTAGAAGAGGGCATCAATAAGGGGAGGGCTTTAGCCCTTTACCCATGCTCAAAAGGGTATTTTGCCATGAATTCATCATACTCTTCCTGGAAGGTTTTCTTTGTATGATGTTCTTCCTGATTTGAGATATAGCGATTGACCACCTCAAAATGCGATTGGCTTACCGAAACCGCAAAATACTCGTCTTGCCAACCAAATTTTTCGCTCCATTGCAGATTTCTATTTGCCCAAAACGATGATTCACCCTTGATAAGATTCATTAAGGTGGCAATATTTTGGTCGGACGACATCGAAATAAGACAATGAAGATGCTCTTTCCAGCCGTTTACATTCAAGACATAGATATTTTTGGTAGGTGCATAAAGCCGAATATGCTCACATATAGCTTCTTTATTGGCTTTGTTCATGAGCGGTTTGCGGTCTTTTGTTGCCCAAACTGCATGAATCAATATTCTGGTAAAAGGCATTGTTTCGAGAACCATTAAAGGGCTAAAGCCCTACATTTTGATGATTATATTTTTCTTGTCCCTGCCCTAAAGGACAGGGCAATTAACTCTAAAGGACAGGGCAATTAACTCTAAAGGACAGGGCAACTAACCCTAAAGGGCAGGGCAACTAACCCTAAAGGGCAGTGTAATTAGCTTAAATTTCCTGTGGGGACATTACTTCTTTTTACTCGCCTTCCCTACCTCAAACAAATATTTTTTGAGGCGTTCTTCAACTTCAGAAGCAGAAATATTACTGAAAATAGAGCCTTCAATGGCTAAGGAGATACGGCCTGTTTCTTCCGAAACGACGATTACAGCGGCATCGGTGACTTCACTCATGCCCAAGGCGGCACGGTGACGAAAACCCAGATTGCCAAAATCATCGCTGTCGGAGACGGGCAAAATACAACGGGCTGCTTTAATGCGCCCGTCAGCTACAATGACGCCCCCGTCGTTCATGGGGCTGTACTGATTAAAAAGTGAAAGAAAGAGGCGTTTGGAAAGGACACTGTCCACTTCTTCGCCTGTTTGAAGGTATTTATCTAATTCATCATTCTTTTTCAGGACAAGCAGGCCACCCGTAAACTCCGACGACATGGCTCGTACGGCTTCAATAATAGGCTTGATTTCGTTGATTTTTTCGGTAGGTGTGGTTTGCCGAAAGAAACGTCCGAGCAGACGATTGTTGGCAAAAGCGGTAGATTTTCCGACAAATAACAGAAAACGACGAATCTCCTGTTGGAAGATAACAATGAGTGCAATGGCTCCTACCCCCATGAAATATTCGAGGATTTTGGTGAGCAACTCGAGCCCTATTGCTCTGACAATGAGATAAAAAAGATAAAGCAGCAGGTATCCCGAAAACACGCGACTTGCCAGACTTCCCCGTACTAAATAATAAATCTGATACAACAAAAAGGCCACTAAAAGGATGTCCAACACGTCCACCCATTCGATGTCTAAAAAACCAATATGGAATACGAACATACTATTAATTTTTATCGGTTAACGGCACTGTTCCACTCAACAAGATTACGACTCATCGACTTCTTTTTTGGCGTTGAAGTATCCCCGCACCACAGTAATGGTAGTAATCCCGAGAAAGAAAATGATAATGTATTGTACATAATTAATAATCCACGGAAATTTTTCGCCAAAATAATATCCCCCGCCCGTCAATCCAAAAATCCAAAGTGCTCCTCCCAATACGTTATACACCATAAAACCTACCCAACGCATTTTGACCAAACCTGCCAAAATCGGTGCGAAGGTGCGAACTACGGGTAAAAAACGGCTAATCACCAAGGTACGGCTGCCGTATTTATCAAAATACTTGCGCGTAGTTTCGATGTGTTGCTTCTTAAAAAACAGAGAATCAGGGCGGTTTTGAATACGATCACCAAAAAAACGACCCGTTAAGTAGCCCGTCAATGAACCCACAACTGCCGCCCCAAAAAGACACCCTAAGAGGAGAAGAATAGGTACATTCAAAATTTTTAAGGCACAAAACACTCCTGCCAAAAACACTAAGTAATCTCCCGGGAGGAAAAAGGCAAAAAACAGACCATTTTCGGCAAAAATGATGAGTGTTATCAGTACCAGTCCTCCCGTGCGGATAATTTCTTCGGAGTTAAGCAGGTATTGGAAAAAGTCAGCGATTGAATCCATGTTCAAAATTACATAACTTATACGTCACGGGAAAATTATAATAAGACTTTCCTTGAGGTCGTTTATGGGGATATAAACAACGGCTCAAAATATCAAGCCGAATAAAGATAAATTTAGGCCTACTCACTCAATTCTAACCAGCGCATTTCTTTCTCTTCCAGCTCGGCATTCAGGCGTTCAATTTCCTTTGCCCACTTGGTAATCTCTTCGTGTGACTCACTGCCCACATTCAATTTTTGGATAAAGCCCGCTTTTTTCACCTCCAATTTGGCCATATCGGCTTCTAAGTTTTCCAATTCCTTCTGCTCTTTAAAACTGAGTTTACGTTTTGAAGTTGCGACAGGAGTTGGTACAGTTGTGCTCGCAGGTATATTCTGAGCCGTAGATTGCTTTCCATTTCCGGCATTGGATTCTTTATTTTCAGCCAAAAAATTGCGGTAGTCCGTATAGTTGCCCGGAAAGTCACGGATATGCCCATTGTCTTCAAACACAAACAAGTGATCCACCAGTCGGTCGAGGAAATAACGGTCGTGGGATACAATCAGCAAACAGCCGGGAAAATTCATTAAAAATTCTTCCAGTACATTGAGTGTAGTAATGTCAAGGTCGTTGGTTGGCTCATCCAGAATCAGGAAGTTAGGCTCTTCCATCATTACGCGCAAAAGTTGCAGGCGGCGTTTTTCACCCCCACTGAGTTTTTCGATGAGTGTTCCCTGTTTATGTGGAGGAAACAAAAAGGCCTGCAAATACTGAGAAGCCGTCACGGTTTGCCCCGTACCAAGTCGAATCACTTCGGCTACGTCTTTCACCCAATCCACAACCCGTTGCCCGTCTCGGTATTGCAAATCACTTTGTTGGTAATACCCAAACTGCACCGTATCGCCGCGTACTACCTGACCGTTATCAGGACGAAGCTCACCCGTAATCATGTTGAGCAACGTAGATTTTCCTGCTCCATTTTTACCGACAATCCCGATTCGGTCGCCTTTTTTGAAGGTATAGAGAAAGTTATCAATGATGGTTTTATCCCCAAAACGCTTGCCCACGCTGTTCAATTCCACGATTTTACTTCCCAACCGCGTCATTTTGATATTCAACGCCATTTGGTTGTCGTACTTACGTTGTTGGGCCTTTTCCTTTGTATCTTCAAACGCATCGACCCGATACTTGGCTTTCGTTCCCCGCGCTTTGGGTTGGCGACGAATCCAATCCAACTCTTTACGATACAGGTTGCGGGCTTTGTCTATTTCGGAAGCTTCGTTGGCTTCACGGTCGGCTTTCTTCTCCAGAAAATAGGCGTAATTGCCTTTGTAGGTAAAAAGCGTGCCATTGTCCAACTCCACAATGGTATTACAGACCGTATCCAAAAAATACCGGTCGTGGGTAACGAGTAAAAGAGTCGTATTCTGAGTATTGAGGTAGTTTTCAAGCCATTCCACCATACTCAAATCCAAGTGGTTGGTCGGCTCATCCAAAATCACCAAATCTGGGCTTTCGATAAGCACTTTCGCCAAAGCGACCCGCTTGCGCTGCCCACCTGACAGCGTGCCGATTTTCGCATCTACGTCGTAGAGCCCCAGTTTTCCCAAAATTTCTTTGACGCGGGCTTCAAAATCCCACGCTTCCAGCGAATCTACTAACTCAATGGCGTTAGAAAGGGCATCATTATCGCCCGAAAGTAAAGCCCTTTCGTATTCCTTCACGGCAGCTGCTACGGGATTTTTTCCCGCAAAAAGCACCTCAATGATAGGAAGTTCATGGTCAAAATCAGGTGCTTGGTCCAAATACCCGACCCGAATTTCTTTTCGGGTACTCACGGTACCTTCATCGGGCGGGGTAAGCCCTGCCAAAATTGTCATCAGGGTTGTTTTTCCCGTACCGTTGGCTCCAATCAACGCAACTTTGTCGCCGCGACTCAACCCTAATGTGATGCCTTTAAACAACCATTTATCGCCAAAGGACTTGGATATATTTTCTGCAGAAAGATAATTCATACCGCAAAGGTAGCGGTCTTTGCGGAAGGAGACGCTAAACTGCCGCCGAAAATGAAAGTAAACCCAAACTACAAGGGCAAATGGCAGCGTTTTTCTTGAAATGAAAAAGGTTTTTATTAAGAATTAATGAATGCTAAGGACAGTTACTTTTCTGAAATGCATCTCGTAAATTAATGTATGATTCGGCATCATCGCATTTGTAATTAATATACTTATTGGTGATTATTTACTCGCATAAGCGATAGTGATAAAATTATACCCTTGATGGGTATTTATGAGTTCTTTGAAAACAGATTGTGATTGTTTACGAGTCGAAGAGATGAAAGATTGGATACGTGCAAAGT
>Ga0247843_1003695_pt1 | contig 24389 bp, 25 predicted proteins | sample LaCruzMarch2017__FD_192420 | JGI IMG/M metagenome (GOLD analysis project Ga0247843, IMG submission 192420) | Freshwater microbial communities from meromictic Lake La Cruz, Castile-La Mancha, Spain - LaCruzMarch2017_8m | ecosystem: Environmental > Aquatic > Freshwater > Lake | place: Spain...
TGCTATAACAATTATAACTATATCGTATATATTAGTCATTATAATATTTAATATGTATTATATATTATATTTATTATATTATATTTATTATATTATATTATATTATATTATATTATATTATATTATATTATTAGTCATTTGATTGAAGTAAATTATATTATATTATATTATATTATATTATATTATATTACATTTATTATATATAATATATTATATTATATATAATATATTATATTATATTATATATTATTTTATATATAATATATTATATTATATATTATTTTATTTCAGTTATTTGATTGAAGTAAATTATAAATTTCGTAATTCATTTGTGAATATTTACTCATAGGACGATAACAATGATAATCCGTGTATTTACCATTTACAATATTTGTTCTAATATTATAATTATTAATATCAAAAGTGTTCTTATCTAGTCTATTAAAACCGGTACTACTTTCTTTAAGTTGAATAAAATTATTTGTTTTTTCATTCCATTTTTTTACTCTATCATATAAGGCGAGTTGGTCAATAAACCAACCCACATTACCGTGTCCTTCAAGTATATTATTATTAGAATATACAATTTTTATTGTTGTTATAATATCTGTCAATGAATTGATTTTAAAAATATCACTCCATACTTTTGGAGTGGCCACATTATAACACATTGCTATTTGTTGGTCTTCAAAACATACGTTATCGCGATAATAAATAAATTTATCAGAATCATATGATTTTATATTTTCAGTATAATAACTATTATTCATTGGAAGCATATCAATATCTGTTATAATAACTCCGTTAGTGTAATTTAAAATACACGGGTACAATAACCTAATAAATTGTGCTGTAAAACTTGTTAATACATTTTCAAGAGGTTTGAATAATATTATATAATTAGAATATGAAGCAAATTTTTCGGGAATAGATTCGGCAATTAATATTATTTTAATATCAACATTTGGGTATAATTTTTTCCATGTATTTATAAATATAGGTATAAAATCTATATACATCTCATTTTCATTTGTTGCTGTTAATACACAGTCTAATTTCATATTTATATTTATTGATAAATATATAAATATATTTGTATTTATATACTTATAAACTTAAACATATAAATGGTAAATGTTCTGTCATTCTCATTATGGGGATCAGATCCTACTTATAATATAGGCGCACTACAAAATGCAAGAATTGCTTTAACGCTATATCCGGACTTTGAATGTTGGTTCTATATTCATAAAACCAGTGTTCCATCGGAAACTATAACTGAACTAGCAAAACTATCTAATACTAAAATAATTTTTAGAACAGGAGATTTAACTAAACTAAAACCAATGACATGGAGGTTTGAAACAATTGATGATCCAAGTGTTAATGTTAATTTGTCAAGAGATACAGATACGCGAATCTTATTAAGAGAGAAATTAGCAGTAGATGAGTGGTTAAAATCTGGAAAACTATTTCACATAATGAGAGATCATCCACATCATTACAACCCACTATTTCCAATAAATGCTGGAATGTTTGGAACAAAGAAATTACCCACAATTCCGAGTTGGACAAATATTTTATTAACTTTGAATAATACAGGAAGATATACAGACCAAGAATTTTTGAGAAATTACATATATCCAAACATTAGTACTGATTGTTTAGTGCACACCTCGTTTCATATATATATAAATGAAACCAGTAAAAGGTTCCCCATTCCGTATTGTGATAAATATTTACACGTAGGTGGTTATGTATATTATGATGAATCTGTTTCGTTGGAGCATGTTAATATTTTAAAAAATTATATGATTAAGTAATAAAGTAATTAAGTAATAAAGTAATTAAGTAATAAAGTAATTAAGTAATAAAGTAATTAAGTAATAAAGTAATTAAGTAATAAAGTAATTAAGTAATAGTTATGTATTATTTAAATATTATTTAAATGTTAATTAAATAATATATTAAATATGACTTCTCCTATTCCAAAAATTATACATCAATTATGGATTGGTCATAAACCGAGACCTTCAAAATTTATGGCTACTTGGAAAGACAAACACCCTGACTACGAATATATAATGTGGAATGAAGAAGAAATAATTAGGCGAGGTCTTCAATTAGAATGTGTCTCCAAAATAAATACTATAGAAGAAATAAATGGCAAAGCAGATATTATACGATGGGAGATTTTATTTCATTATGGCGGATTATTTGTAGATGCTGACTCTATATGTATTGTTCCGTTTAACAATTTAATGGAGAAAAATAAGCCATTTTGTGGTTATGAAAATGAAAATGTAAGACAGGGTTTGGTTGCCACAGGAACAATGGCATTTCCTAAAAATCATCCATTGCCGCGAGGTGCTATTGATTATATTAAAGCAAATCAGGTTAGTAGATCTAAAACGGGTAAAATGGCTTGGCAAACTGTTGGACCCGAATTATTAACAAAACTTCTTCAAACAAATTTATTTAAAGATGTGGTTATTTATCCGAGTTATTATTTTTTACCAAAACATGCTACTGGAATTCAATATATGGGTCATTCGATTGTATATGCTTATCAAGAATGGGGTTCAACAAAACAAAATTATGAAATTATGAATTCAATAGAATTGGAAGATATTTATAAAGAACCTAAAACTTGGGTTTCTGTTTTAATAAGCAGTTATAATACTAATCATAAATATGTAGCAGAATGTTTAGAATCAATAAAGCAACAAAACGGACATTTTGGGATAGAGTTAGTATGGATAAATGATGGTTCAAATGACTTAAGCACGCAATTGTTAGAGAAAACGCTTGATGATTTTAAAAATAAAACACGATTTATTAAAATAGTTTATAAAAAATGGCCTACAAATATGGGGATTAGTTATAGTATTAATAAAGGTATTGAGATGTGTTCTGAGGAAATTATTATTAAAGTTGATAGCGATGATATTTCTCTAGCAGACCGTTTTAATAAGCAAATAGAATTTATGAAAAATAACAAAGATTGTGTTATTGTTGGTTGTAATGCGTATTATTTAAAAGAAATTAACAATACTAAAGTTTTGTCGGGAGAAACCAATCATAAGTATTTATTAACTTGGGAAGACTATAAAAAATCTCCTTCGCATTGGATCATAAATCATCCGTGTGTATGTTATAAAAAATCAGCAGTTTTAGCAGTTGGTAATTATAGTCTAACAGCAGACAATGTATGTCACGATTTTGAACTGGAATTAAAACTATTAAAAAAATTTGGCAAAGTATATAATATTCAAGAAAACTTAGTTTATTATAGAATACACGGGGAACAAGTTACTGCTAATAATAGTTGTTCTAAACCCGAGGTTGTAAATTATAGAAATAATTTTATTAACAATTTATTATGTGATTAACATTTGTGATTAACATTTGTGATTAACATTTGTGATTAACATTTGTGATTAACATTTGTGATTAACATTTGTGATTAACATTTGTGATTAACATTTGTGATTAACATTTGTGATTATAACTATGAATAAAAATTGATATAAAAAACATTTATTATATAAATTTACAAGAATTTATATAATAAGCAATAAATGATAAAAGAATTACTTAACAATTTGTTTCAATATTTATTGGTTAAATTTTATCCAGACCACTACGAATATAAATCAATAGAACGAGTTAATTCAAGTGGTTCGCTTATTGAATATAGTGATATTGATTGAAAATAGTGGTTATGAGTGTTTATTATTTTTTTTACATATATTTGTTGTTGTTGTTGTTAATTTGTTGTGTTGTTGTGTTGTTAATTTGTTGTAGGTTTCAAGTATATATTAACATGACCTTCATCTAAAAACATATTAAATATACATAGTGCCATAAACCATAATAGGAATGGCATATAATATGCCAACCCTACATCAAAAAATTTACCCATTATAAATCCACTAAATATTAATATAATTATAATAACAAGTGATATAACAATCTTATTCATTATATATTTAATATATAATGTTATTTATTTTGTTTAATAACTAATATACTTTTTTCTTTTATAGGTCTATTTTCTAATAAAAATTCACTTACGTGAGAAGTGTCTATTTCGGGGTTATCTTTGAAATAATCATCTAACATTTTTAATAAATAATCTTTGTTGATTGGTGCTTTTACTTTATTTTTTTTATATAATAATTTCCCATTATTTATATCAAATCTATCTATTTCATTATTTTCCATTACTTTCATTAGAGTATCTGATAATTGTTTTTTAGATGTTTTTAACTCTTTTAGTTGTTTTTGTAAAGCAACTTCTTTTGAATTTATAGAAACCCATTCTCTGATTGTATTTATCAATATTTGTTTTTGATCTCCCATATTAATATTATTTAATTAATAATATTAATTAATTTTTACATTAGTTCATTTAATATATTATAATCTTATAAACTCTAATTATTTCATATTTTCATAATAAATTAGTAATCTATATATTAGGTCTTCTTTTTTTCCAGACAGTTTGATGTTATGTTCGCGAAGTTCTTTTTTTAAATCTGGAATTGTCTTTTTTTTATAAAAATTCAAAACATCATTACTTATATTGCTAAGAATTTCTTCTTCTTTTATATTATATTTTATATGATTATTACAAAAAATTCCAAATTTTGTTATACAAGCATTCTTCCCACATAGTTCTGAATTTTTTTCAATATACTGACATTCATTCAATTTTATTGAGAACTCTTGTGGATAGTTCACGCCCTTTATTAATTTAGAACTATAATATTTAAAATATGGCAATAATTTGCTTGTTATAGTTCTACAATATGGACACTTAATTTCATGTACTTTCAACTTAGAGTTATCTTGTATTTTTTTTGTCTTTTGCTCTAGTACTTCATTGTATAGTTCTATAAAATTAAACTTATGATTACATTCTAAAGTTATATAATTACACGCCAATGATTCATTACTAATTAAACATTTGTTGCTTGTTTCATTACAATCAGCACAAGTATTTAAATAATTTAAAAACATTTCTTTATTGTTCATTTAAGCTATTTATTTTATTATGTATTTAAATTTAAATTATTTTATTAGTTATTATTATTATTATTATTAAATGTCATTTTCTAAAGAAACTTGGGGCAATAATATTTGGTATTTATTTCATTCAATAGCACATAAAATTAGAGAGGACAAATTCGAGTTTCATAAAAAAAACATTTTTTATATTATTAAAACAATATGTAACACTTTACCCTGCCCTGATTGTAGCAGAGATGCTACTTTTATGCTAAATAAAATAGATTTTAATAGCATTAAAACCAAGAATGATCTTAAAATGTTTTTATTCAACTTTCATAATGCTATTAATAATAAATTAAATAAACCCAAATTCTGTTATGATGGTTTGGACAGCAAATATAATAACATAAATTTTGATGCGCTATATAATAACATATATATAATATATACTACAAATACTAATATTCCACAACTGATGTCTTCTAGTTTTCATAAAAATCTAATTTTTCCTAAAATTCAAGAAGCACTATTTGCCATAAAAAATGATTTAATATAGACTATTAATTAATATTAACTGTCTGTTATAGCGTTCCCACCTTTATACACCTTACATTTAAAATTTTGATTTGTTGGTCTAGTGCATTGAACATTATTACTTATTGTATCGCTAAAATAAACTAAATTACTCTTATTAGACAAGTTTAATAAGAAATAATATAATGCTCCTAAGCCTGCTCCTATTGCTATGCTAGCTACTATTTCCCAAACTTTCCCACATTTTTGATGTATTTCAACAGCAGCATTTAAACAAGTAATTGCTATTAAAAATGATAATAGTTGATAATTTTGTTGATTATTTTTTATCATCGGATAAATTAAATATGATGACGAAAACGATAATATAGAAGTGCTCATTGAAGGAAATGATAATATTCCATTAGTTGTTCTCGAGACGTTAGTGAAAGGCCACGGCATTATATTACAAAATGGCGAAGCATTAGGACTTTGTTGTTGTTTTGCAGTATATTTTAACATAGTTACAATAAATCCAAGTATAAGTATTCCAATACAATATATTAATCCTTTTTCCATAGTATTTTCCATAATTGAAAATAAAGTTATAAAAAATATTACTAATACCGGTGAAGTGAAAGAAATATACTGAAATAAGTTAGTTAGCGTCATTTTTATTGGAAGTGGAGAATGAGATGTAGTGGTAGGCGGAGTAAGTGCTTTATTCGGTGCCACGGGATCAACCTTGACGCGGCTATTACTCATAGTAGTCAATTAGATTAATATAATATTTTTATTTTATAATAATAAAAATATTAATCACTAATATATAATAATTTCTTCTATATAATAATTTCTTCTATAGCATCATTAATATTTTCTAATTCTATAAATAAATACTTACTTAAATCTTTATCATATTTTTTGCGAAAATTCTCAAAGTCTTTTGCGTTGGTTTTTGGATAATAAAAGGTAGTAACACCTGCGCGTATTCCACCAAGTATTTTTAAATCTAATCCTCCTATTGATGATATTTTACCCTGTAAGCATATTTCACCTGTTATTGCTATATTATTTTTGATTTTTCTATTGGTTAATAAACTATATAAAACAATAGTTATTGCTGCACCTGCTGAAGGTCCGTCTTTGGGTGTTGCTCCTTCTGGAACATGAATATGTATTCCTTGTAATTTGCTTTCTTCTAACTCTTTTGTAATCAGTTTCAATTCATCGTTATTTAATAAACTCAGTGCTAATGTTTTTGCTACACTCATACTCTCTTTCATAACGTCTCCTTGTAATCCTGTTAATTTTAAATCTAAAAATGTGGAACTATGAAAGAACTTACATTCAATATGTAAAATACCGCTATTACCAAAAGTATTTGCCCATAGTCCATTTATTATGCCTATTTCTGGATTGTTATTTATAGTTAAATGTCTTATTTTATGTCTAATTTGTAATATTTCTTCAATAGTTTCTATGCTTATTATATACGGAAGTTCATGTATAAATGTCCCTTTTAATAATTCTAAATTAATAGAAGATATTATTTCAAATAATATTTCTTTTAATTTACGTACTCCTGATTCGTTTGTATAATGTTCTATTATAAATATGATTTCACTATCTTGAAATAATACGACATCATGTAATCTAAATTTTGTATATAACTCTGGCAATAAATAGTCTTTAACTATAATCAATTTATCGTCTAATGTTAGCATATCAAACTTAATTCTATGAATTCTATCTAATAAAATCTTGTCTATTAATTCTACATCGTTATATGAAAATATGAATAGTGCTTTTGATAAATCTAGGTCAATAGCACCAAAATACTTATCTTGAAAAGCAGTATTTTGAGTGCTATCAACTAAATGAGTTAATATTCCTATAATTTCCTTACCGTGTTCTGTTTTGCTAACTTTATCTAATTCGTCTATAAATATAATAGGGTTCATACATTTGTGCTCTATTAATATGTCAACTATTTTGCCCCAAGTCGATCCTACATATGTATAATTATGTCCATCTAATATGCTTCCATTACATGAACCTCCCAAAGCAATCATAGAAAAGGGTCTAGGATTGTTATTTTTATCTTTTAAACAATTTGCTATTCCTTTTTTTGCTAAACTAGTCTTTCCGACACCAGGCAATCCCTCAAATCCAAAACAATAACCACTTGATTCGCCGCTTATCCATTGACCTAATATTCGTTCTATTTGTAATTTGGCATTTTTATGACCATAAACTGCGCTATCCAATATACTATTAAATGTGTTTATGTATTTTACTATTGTATCGTTTTTTCTAACTATTGCATTAACATTTTTTTCAATTGTTAATAAATAATTAAAATAGTTGCTGTTGATTAATTGACTAAATAGTAATATAAGTTCGTGTAAATATTGTAAATTTTTGTATTCATTATTTTTATCTTGTATTAATAAATTAATATTAATAGACTTAATAAACTGAACTATGTTTTCTTTTGTCAATTTAATAGTGCTGTCTAGTCCATATTCAGTATGTAGGTTTCTAATTGACTTTACTAGCATAAGCGTTATTTTTTTCTTATTTTTTTCGACATAATTTACTATTAGTGCCAATAATTCCTCTATTATTATTGAATTGTTATTTTTGATATTTTTTATTATACTTGTATTTTTTACATTATTGTTTTGGTCTATATTATTTAACTCGTTAAATAGCATACTAATATTTGTGTTGCTAGTGTTGCTAGTGTTGTTAATTATATTATTATTTTTTAATGGAGTTATTAAATTATTTACTAAATTGCCTATTTCATTTTTTATTTTTAATATATCTTCTTCTTTGTAAATATTAAAGGGTATTTTTAATAGTCCATCCAAGTATTGTCTGGCTTTTGATCCTGACTCTTCCGATTTAGATTTTAATTCTTTTAATTTTTGCATCGCCTTTTCTTTGACATTATTATTCACTTTCATCAAGCATATTTGCTGTTCTAATGGAATTTTTGATTCGTCAAAATTTAATAACTCATTACTGAATTCTACTGTTTTTTGTAGTGCGTTTTTAAAATGTTTCTTACAAGTCCAATTTAAACTATTATATATTTTTTTTTGCTCATTACTATCATTATTTAGTTTATCGTCTGATAGTAAATCAAATAATAAATTTGCTATGTATAAATTATCCAGTTTATTGTCGCATAATAATAATTGAATTATTATTGTTCGTTGATAGAATAAATCACTTGTTATAAAACTTTGAACCAAACTTTCTAATGTTTTTTGATTATATGAATTTACTTGAGTTATAATAGAAATATACTTATTATATATTTCTTGATTATTGTAAATTAGTAATTCTTTTAGTAATAAATTATTACAAAAGTTGCTCCATATTTGTTTATCGAATAATTCATTTTTTTGTGCGCCGGTTTCGTCAATATATTTGTCAATTGCGATTTTTTTGTTTATTATATAGATGTTGCTACTATTATTCAATAATGTTTCATCACATATGTTGTCTATTACCAATGTTTTTTTATTATTATGATCATGTATTACGACCTTAATACCATATACTCTAATAATAAAATTTTTGGCGCTTTTTGCCAAATCGAAACATTCTAATGTGTTGCTTTCCAATATAGATTTGTCATCTAATATTTTGTTTTTTGATACTTCTTTATATAGTTTTGGCGTATTATTAGTCCAATTTAAAATTTTATAACTTATAGGGTGTAGATATTTTTCAAGTAATTTATATTTTAAAAGCATATTATTGTTTGTAAAATTTTTATTGGCAAAATTGCTTGATAAACATATATTTAATATATTTTCGAACTTAAAGCATCCGTAATGTTTTACTAATGATGATATATTATTATTAATATATTGTAAGTCATTAACAATATTCTCATAATTTATTGTATTTATTAAATTTACTGTTTTTTCCAATGCTTCTTGTGCGTTATTATAATCATTAATTGTTATAATATTTAGACTATTATAATAATTTATTCCTTTTATTATATCATCTATTACTGTTCTAAAAAATTCTATTTTTTCTTCATAAATATTCATTAAATATAACCTATATTATATATTTATATTATATAATACATAACTATTCAACTTATACAACTTATACAACTTATACAACTTATATTTTATTTTATGTAAAATTGATATAATGACTTCTTAATAATTCATATTATTAAATATTACTATGGGTATTCCTTATTATTTTAGTTATTTAATTAAAAATCATAGCGCTATTATATCAAAACTCGATGCGTTATATAACATTCATAATTTATTCATAGATAGCAATTCTCTCATATATGATAGTCTTAACTTTAATGATTTTGTAAATACATCTCAATTTGAAAATTATATTATAAAACATGTTATACTTAAAATAGAAGAGATCATAAAAACTATTAATCCTAGTGAAAATATTTATATTGCCTTTGATGGGGTTCCGCCTTTTGCCAAGATTAATCAACAAAAAAACAGGCGTTATAAATCCGCATATCAAAACCAAATATTTAATAAGACAATATTATGGGATACATGTGCTATTACTCCTGGGACACTTTTTATGAGTAACTTAAATGATGCTATTGCTATTCATTTTAAAAACACTATTTGTAATCGGCAAAATAAGCAAATAAATATTATTTTAAGTTTATCAAATGAGCATGGAGAAGGCGAACATAAAATATTTAATTATATTAGAGAATCAACATGTATTATGTCAAAAAATAATGTAATATATGGTATGGATGCGGATTTATTTATGTTATCGTTAAATCATTTGAAATACACGCAAAACATTTATTTATATAGAGAGACACCGTTATTTATTAATAGTCTTGACAAATCTCTCGATCCTAAACAAAAATATATAATTAATATTAATTACTTGGGTAATATTATTGTTAATGAGTTATCAAATGAAACAATAATTGAGGATGTTAAAAATTCATATAATAGCAACTATTATAATAAAATAGGGGATTACATTTTCATATGTTTCTTATTGGGTAATGACTTTTTACCCCATTTTCCAGCATTAAATATTAGATTAAATGGATTTACTGTATTATTAGAGTTATATAAAAAATTATTTAAGTTAAATGAAAACTTAATAGTTAATAATTCTATTAATTGGAATAATTTTAAAAAATATATTAAAAATATTGCCGAAAATGAGGAAACTTTTATAAAAGAAATTTATAATGTTAGAACAAAGCAGTCCAAAAAATTTTATCCTGAAAATAATAGCGAAGAAATAGAATTTAAATTCTCTTGTATGCCATCTTGGGAGAGAAATATTGAGAATTTTATTAATCCTCACGAAGAAGATTGGCAACATAGATATTATTATAGTTTATGTGACATTGACTCTAGAAAAAGCAACTATTCCAATAAGTTAGAATCGTTGTGTACAAATTACCTAGAAACATTACAATGGGTTTATTACTATTATTCGTCGCAATGTAAAAACTGGAGTCTTCATTTTAAATATAACTATCCCCCATTATTATGTGATTTGTATGCGCATATTCCATACTTTAATAGCGAATTAGGATTTAAAGAAAACTATAACATTTTAAATGAAAAAGTGTTGTTGTGTTATGTATTACCCATTAATAGTTTAAATTTATTACCCGACAATATTCGTAATTATTTATTAAAAGAATATAAAGAACATTATGCCACTAATTATGAAATTAGTTATGCGTTTTGTAAATATTTTTACGAAGGACACGTTCATTTCCCTAAAATAGGCACTGAGGAATTTAATGATAACATATTGAAATTATTAAAATAAAATTATTAAAATTATAATAATAACACACTTCTCTCCATACTTTATAATTTATAGTTAAAAACTATGAATTATAAATTATAAATTATTAAAAAATTCTAGGACACATACTTTAAACAGTTATCAAAGAATTGTAATAATCCTTTTTTATCCGATCCCAAATGAACCTCGTCTGGAATAAACCAATGTTCTTTTGTTCCACCCTTATATGCTAAAAGCGCCGGTATTCCATTTACCATTTTCATTCTTTTTAATCTCATGTATAAATCAATTGACTCATCAATGTTTATTTCATAATATTGAATAGAACTTGGTTTGTGCTTTTCAAATTGATTACATAAATCCTTGATCTGCTTACACGGACCACACCAGTCAGCAGTAAATTTTAAAACAATCAATTCCTTTTTTTCTAATGCTTCGCACTTTAACTTTAAACTATGTTCGTCAATTGTTTCACTCATTATAAATATATATATATCTTTATTTTATATAATTTTTATTTTATATTTTATTTTATTTTATAGTTTCTATAGTTTCTATAGTTTCTATAGTTTCTATAGTTTCTATAGTTTTCGCATTTTCGCATTTTCGCATTTTTCTTGTATTTTGGGGGGACTAGGGCATACTATAAAAAATATTACCCCTATTAGCACATATATTTTTTAATAAATATTATAAATAAAGAATAAATACCATGAAATAGTATAAATGCACAATTTCGCGAAAATAAATTTCAGAATTTTTTTGAGTTTTGGACATTTATAAATGTCCATTTTTACATTTTTAAAAGCTTTTATAAAAAATCGTTGAAAAACACACATTTTTCACTTATCGCACCATCAAGGTTTCGCAAATGAGAAATTTATGAAAAAAACGCCTTACCATAAAAAAAAATTATAAAAAAAAAATGATTTAGGAGTTTTTTTGTTGTATAAATATACAACAATGACAACCGAAAAAGCGCAAAAAAGCGCACTTTTATTTGTATGTGAAAAATGCCAATACACTACGAGCAAGAAATCAGACTATAGCAGACATCTTTTGACACCCAAACATAAAAATACAACATTTATACAACATTATACAACAAAAAGCGCAAAAATAAATAGCACAGTGTCATTTTTTTCTTGCGAATGTGGAAAAACATATCCATATAGGGGATCCTTACATAATCATAAGAAAAAATGTAATTTTTTTAATGAAAAAAGCGCAAAAAAGCGCACAAACGAAATTACTTGTGAAAATTCTAGTAAAGAAGTAACACTTACAAACGATCTAATTATGAAATTACTAAATGATAATAAAGAAATGAGAGAGATTATTGTTAAGCAACAAGATCATATGATGAAGCAACAAAATCAGATTAGCGAATTAATACCTAAGGTGGGTAATAATAATAACAATAATATACAAAATAACAAATTTAATATACAAGTATTTTTAAATGAGCGATGCAAAGATGCTATAAATATGAGTGATTTTATAAAGTCAATACAGGTAAGTTTACAACAATTAGATTATACCAAGCAAAATGGAATAGTAAATGGCCTAAGTAATGTAATAATTGAAAATATGAATAAATTAGGATTATATCAAAGACCTATTCATTGTACAGATATAAAGCGCGAGTCATTATATATAAAAGATGATGACAATTGGGAAAAAGATGTAAATAAAGAGAAAATTAAGAAAGCAATAAAGGATGTATCAACAAAACAATTTTGTGCATTAAGTAAATGGACAAAAGAAAACCCAGATTTTCAAAATAATGAATCTAAGCAAAATTATTATACACATACATTAGTAGCAATAGCAAATAACAAAGAACAAAATGAGGAAAAAATAATAAGGAAACTTTGCACGAGTAGTTATATTAAAGAAGAGGATTGATGTATTAAATAAATTAAAAAAATTAAATAAATTAAAAAAATTAAATAAATTGAATAAATTTAAAAAATTAAATATTTGTATATAATAAATGACAACTTTAAAAAAAAAAAATATACCAAAAGTTCTAATAAAAAACAAAAACATAAAATAATAAAATCACTAAAAAGAGGACAAATATATTTTCCTTCGTTCAATTTAAGAAGAAAACACCGCACTAATACACTAAGAAAAGAGACATATAGAGGCGGTGAAGCAGAACCAGAAGGGGTAGAAGGGATAGAAGTGGCAAAAGGGAAAGAAGTGGCATTAGAGACAGAAGAGACAGAAGAGGCAGAAGAGGCAGGTGAGACAGGAGAGGCAGAAGGGATAGAAAGGGAAGAAGGGGAAGAAGTGGCATTAGATGTAGAACAGGTGGGAATAGAGGCATTAGGAAAAAAAGAGACAGAAGAGGGAATAGAGGGAATAGAGGCAAAAGGGACAGAAGGGGCAGAAGAGAAAGAAAAGGCAGAAGCAGCATATAACTTGGCAGAAAAGACAGAGAGTAAGAGAAAGGACGCAAAAGATGCAGCATATAACTTGGCAAAGACCGAAATACAATCCATTATAGAGGATATAAATATAGTAGTCAAGGAGCATTATGGAAGTGGTCGTTTAGAATATACCGGAACCGGAACACGATCATTGGAAGAATACATAGATGATAGATCTAAAAAGTTACTAGTTGGACAAAAAAAATCTTTCAAGACATTAATTAAGCATGAAATACACAGTTTTTCGAAACAAGTAGCACAAGTTCAAAAAGAACATATAAAAACATTAACTAAAACAATAACAAAAAAAAAGAATTACTAAAAAATAATAAACAATCTTGTACTACATTACCCCCTCCTTCAAGATTTGGTTTTGTGAGTAAAATGTTTAAGACTAAGACTGGTACAGTTCAAGCATTAGAGGATGAAAACACTAAGTTAAACGAATGTTTAACATCGATCAATTTACAAAAGGACGAGATAAATTCGCTTAACAAATTAATGGAAGATTGGTATAACACTAAAAAACAGATATTTAAATGTTTCATTATTATAAAGACATTTAAACTACATTTGAAACTTTTAAATAAAATTCCAACTGAGTACGAGGAATATGATCCACATTTATCTTCGTCTTCATCTTCGTCTTCATCTTCGGATTCATCTTCGTATGAAATAGACCGCAGTACTGGAGAGAGGTTCGATCCTAACAGATCGCGCGAATCTGATCCTTTATATCAGGGTTGGAGTAGAGGTGGAGGATATCAAAAGAGACACACCAAAAGACACACAAAATATAAGAAAAGAAGGCATACAAAAAAAAGAAATTAAATCTAGTAAAAAAGGTTCATTATATTAATTAATTATTCAATAAAATGAAGCATTATATATTTATCTTCAATTAATGTTTCTTGTGTGTCATCAGACTATTACCCCATAATTTGTTGTCTATGTAATATAATATATAAATAATTTAATATTTTCAATGAAGTAATAGTATAAAAAGAATAAATATTAACATTATAAATAGTATATTTATAATATTAATTAAATAACATGGATTTAGACATTACTAATTATGATTATGATGACATATTAAAGCTATTTAACATAGGCAAACACTTTAATGAAGAAGATTTAAAGAGTGCGAAAAAACGGGTTCTAGCAAGTCATCCTGATAAGTCAGGACTAGACAAAAGTTATTTCCTATTTTTCTCAAGTGCCTATAAAATTCTGTTTAACATATATAATTTTAGAGAGAAACACAGTTCCCTAACAAATTTAAATAATTATAATGAAAATTATATTGTAGAAAAAGATGAAGAGAACGAACAATTAATACATAAAATAACCAACACAAAATCCGCACAAGAATTCAATAAATGGTTTAACGAGCAATTTACTAGTATGAAAATTACTAATGACTATGAAGAAAATGGATACGGCGATTGGCTTAATACCAGTAATACTGAAGAAACAGTAAAATGTACGGATATAAATTCAATACACAAAATAATGGAAGAAAAAAAGAAAGTGCTAAGAAGCCATAATTTAATAAAAAAGAAAGACATTAGCGAGTTTAACAATACTAACTATTGTGATTTAACAAATTCAAAACCAGAAGATTACAGTTCGGGATTATTTAGTAAATTCCAATATGAAGATTTGAAGAAAGCACACGAAGAAAGTATAATACCAGTAACAAACGAAGACAATATAAGTAATTACACTTCACTTGATGATATAAAATTCAAAAGAACGCAACAATCTGTTGTTCCAATGAAAAATGACGAGGCAAATAAATATTTGAATAAAACTAAAGAAGATGAAAATGACATATCATGTATGAGAGCATATAATTTATATAAACAAGATGAAATTAATAAGAAAAACAATGATAAATTTTGGAGCAATTTAAAGCAATTGCTTTAAAAATTTTATTACATATATAATAAAATTTTAATATATAAAAGTATATATAATATGAATATTAAAAAAATAAATTTTTTCAATCTATTTATTAGTATTATACTTTTAATGGTTATAGGATATATATATAAAAAATTTAAATTAAATGTAGACTCTAATACACAATTAGAGGAGTTAAATGTAATAAAGAAATATTTGTTAAATGATGATGTAGATAATACAATCGACAAATTAAGTGCTATTAAAAAACCTATAATATGGTTACATATTGATTATGCTAAAAATAGTAGGTTATGGGAGTCTTTTGGTTCTAGAAACAGCAATGAATTAAACCAAGACTATATATATTTAACAATAAGATCAATTATAAATAAATGTTCTAAATATTTCCATATTATTATAATCGACGATAATTCATTTCATAAATTATTAGAAAATAATACTATGGATTTAAACAAAGTTTCGGACCCTATTAAATCCAATTTAAGAACATTAAACATTATGAAATTATTATATAGTTACGGGGGATTATATATAGAAAATTCATTTATATTATTTAAATCATTAGATAAAATCTATGAAAATATTTTAACAAATAATAAAATGGTAACAGCAGAATTCAAAAATACATCTTCCAATTCGCATATTATGCATTTTATGCCATCTACTAAATTTATTGGATGTATAAAAGAATGTAAAAAAATGAAAGAATTTATTAATCATTTAGAAATTTTATATAGTTCTGATTATTCAAATAGTACAAATATTGAAGATTTAGTAAATAAATGGTTATTAATGAAGAGTCAAAATGACGAAATCGATTTAATAAATGGGCAATATATAGGCACCAAAAATATAAATAACAAATTAATCAATTTAGAAGATATTATGAGTTCAACTTTCTTAGAACTAAATGCCAAATGTTATGGTTTATATGTGCCATCTGATGAATTATTAAAAAGAAATAACTATAATTGGTTTTGTAAGTTGAATTCAAAAGAGGTGTTGGAAGCCAACACAAACTTATCCAAATATTTATTATTAACAAATTAATATTGAAACCTTAGTGTTATAATACTTTTTCCAAAAGTTGTTTTGATTCTTGAGAGATTGTTAGTGGAAATGTTATATTGAATTTTATAATAAGGTTTCCAACAAAAGTATCTCTAATAAACCCCATATTAGGAATCACTTTTTCATAATTAAAATTTATTATTTCGAAACATGTAATTTTAAAATTTTTATTGTTAATATGATTTAAATTAAAAGTAAATCCTAACAATGCCTGCTTTAGCGTTATGGTTTTAACAAATATAATATCTAGTCCGTTTCTCTCAAACACTTCATGTTTTAACAAACTAATTATAACTTTAATATTACTATAATTAATTATTCCATTAGAAATATACACATTTCCCTTATTTGGCAAGGTGATAATTTCGTTGTTATCAATACCTTTTGGTATAGGTATATAAAGTGTTTCTATTTCATTGCCTATAACATTATTTACCGTTATTTTTCTATTTACCACAATAGGTTTATTACATCCATTATATGCTTCATTAAAACTTATATTTAAATTTGTAGTAATATCTTCGGCATTATTTGAATTAAAATTTGAATTAATATTAAAATTAGAATTTGGATTAATATTAAAATTTGAATTAAAATTAGAACTCATATTTGAATTAGAATATTTTAATATATCATTATTCATAACATTAGCATTATTCATAACATTAGCATTATTCATAGCATTAGCATTATTCATAGCATTATTCATAGCATTAGCATTAGCATTATACGTTTCGGCAACATTATATGTACTATTGCTATTATACTTATCAAGCAATTTACTATATGCTTCATTAATTTTATTAAATTGCTCAGGATCACAATTCTTATTTTTATCCGGATGAAATCTTATAGATAATTGTCTATATGCTTTTTTTATATCATTTAGTGTTGCGTTTTTTGATAAATTCAGTATATTATAATAGTTATCATAACTCATATTATATTAAATTATAATAGATTATTACTTAAATTATTATATTATAACTCATAATATATTATAACTCATAATATATTATAACTCATATTATATTAAAGTATTATAACTATTATACTATAATAATTTAAATTATGAATAATTTATTAATACATAAATATAAACCAAAAACTATAGATGATTTATTATTGAGCAATAATAATAAAAATTTATTAAATAAATATTTGGAAAACAGTTATTTTAATCTAATTTTAGAAGGTGAATCAGGGTGTGGAAAATCAAGTTTAATTAACATAATAATAAAACATTATTATAATAACAATAATTTAATAAATAGTTATGTATGTTATATTAGTTTATTGAAAGATCAAGGCATTCATTTTTACAAAAATGAAGTCAAAATATTTATAAACAATTGTATAAATAATAGTTATAAAAAAATAATTGTAATTGAAGACGTGGAAATGTTTTCAGATGTAATTCAGCAATATTTTTATGAATTAGTAAAAAATTATAAAAACACTATATATTTTATATTATCTACTTCAAATATACTAAAAATAAATAGCAATTTTTCTTACTTATTAGATATAATAAAATTTGAACCATTAAATCGCGATTATTTATTGAATATATTAAATACAATAATTCGCGAAGAAAATATCAATATTGATAGCAATATTAAAAAATACATAATTAATTTATCAAATAACTCAATAAATAATTTAATAAATAATATCGAAAAGATAAAATTATTATATAATAATTTTGAATCGCTAAATGATGTTAAAGAATTAGATATTGAATCAAACATAATTATAAATTATTATGATGAACTAATAGATCATTGTATAAATAAAGAAAAAAAAGAAGCAGTTAGTTTTGTATTAAACTTAATTCATAAAGGACATTCCATTATTGATATTTTAGAAAATTTTTTATATTATATAAAAAATAACACTACAAATATTAATGAAGAAAAGAAATATTTGATAATTAAATATATAATAAATTACATAAATAATCATTTTACCATCGAAGAAGATAACATTGAAATAATATTTTTCGTAAATCACTTGTATAATATAATTAACACAAACTAGAGAGGTAATATGTCTTCTTCTTTAAGTATTATATATAATATATATAATGAGTAATACATTTATAAATGATATAAGTTCAAATTCTATAAAAACCTATGTTTATAATTATTTAGACATATATTGTATAAAAGAGGGTGATTATTTATATATAAATAAAGAAATATATAAAAAATATGAAATTAATAATAAAATAGAAGAATTCATAAACTATATAAAGCAATTTTATAAAACTTCTAAGAAATATTTTACACAACGCACAACAAATTATAATACTTTTATAAGTATTTTGCGACATATTTGTAAATTACTAAAAATCTCGTATCATAAAAAGATTATTTACAATAATAATTCATATTATATAGTATATTATATTGAAAATATAAATGAAAATATTAAATTATGAACTAATTCTGCGTGTTTCAATTCGTGTGGAAGTTATATAAATGGAGTTTTCAGTACATATTATATATACTTCATCCATTTTATATATTTTAACAATTGGACTTGTGTATTCTTCTTCGTTTTTAACTAATAATTTTTCTTTATTTTCCTTAACACCTATTAGAACTTTTTTTTCAAGAGAATCCGTCCAATAATCTAGCATAATAGGTTTATCTTCTGTGATTGATATTTTGGCTATTTGATTCCATATACTAGAAGGAGGCAACACTAATTTATCATTATCACTACTCATTTTATATAAATGTATTTGTTAAAAACTTTAAATTGTTTTTTTGGTATTATATATTATATTAATTGATTTAATATTGATTTAATTGATTTAATTGATTTAATCGAATATTATATTTTTGAATATTATAAAATGGACACACCAGAGAACTACGACGAGTTTTATAAGTTATTAAAAAATTACACAAATGTTTTCTATAAAAATTTGCTAATAAGATATCTAAATAAACCAAATTACTTAGAGATGCTATATGTAAAAGGGTTATTTTTATTAAAAAATATTTACATGCTTCTGTTTTTTTATTGCGAAAATATTAATGAGCTAGCATTAATAGTCGAAAAAGCATATATATATTATATTGAATTTTTGATTCAAATAAATTTAAATTCGATGAATATGGAATTAAATTTGAGAGATGCTGTATTATTTACTTATAAAAGAACAGTATTAAGTTATAAGAAACAAAGCACCCAAAATATAACACAAAATCAAAATAAAGAATTAGATACTTATTTCAATATTTTATGTAATTTTTTTTATTTAACATATAATAGAAATTTTATTGAAAATGATCAAGCACAAATAATTAACGACACTAATTATATTAATTCATTTGTAATAAAAAAATTAAATAATGTTGAAGAGTTAGAAAAAAAACTGCGAAACTATGTAATACATAATAATAATATATCAGAAATCAACAACAATGTATTACAATTGAGAGATAAAATAGAAAACAATATGGCAAATAATATGGCAAACAATATGGCAAACAATATGGCAAATAATATGGCAAATAATATGGCGAATAATATACACAATATGGTAAGCAATTTATTTACAACAACTAACAATTTTTGATGAATTATATTCATTCAATTGGCATTTACTCAATATATACGAATTTTTTCTTCATTTTTTTGCTATGTAATTCTTTAACTTTTGATCCTTCATTAAATATACTTTCATATTCACACGATAATATATTTTTTATATATTCATAAACAACATTTAACGTGTCTTCATTACATTTTCCCACAATCAAAATACTTCCTGTTCTAAATATCATATATGAGATTTTCGTAGTATTATTATCGCAATAATAAATACACCTGATTCCCGGGTAAGAACAAGGATCGTAAATGGCATTAATATTATACTTATTTCGTAATATGGTGTATAAAATCTCTCTATTAATATAAAATCCACAATTAAAATTTGAGTTTATTAAAACGTCCTCTGTATTTTTGTAATTACACACAATATTGGGATCAACATATTTATTTAATATTAATAAAAGATTATTAATAATAATATTTAATTGCTCATCATTTTGAATACCCGGAATTTCAATTTTTCCAGTGTTAAATATTTTAACATGCATCTCTTTAAAAGCACCCTCAATATTTATTCTTAATGACAATACAAAACAATTGTAAAACGCACTTTTTTCTTTATTACGCGCATATAGTAAATCCTTTTTACATAAACCAATGCTGATTTTTCGCACATGCTTAAAACGATTATTAGCATCAATATGAGTAATAATTTTATTATGAACATTGGTAATATTATCTAATTTTAACAACATCTTAGCATAATCTTCTTTAACATCAAAAGATAATTTAATTTGTTTTTTAACAATCCCTATTTCTTGCTTATCATAATCTGTAATTGGTAAAACCCAAAAAGTTTCAAAAATATCAATGCTTGTGTTCAGAAATAAAATTTTTGTTTTTGTCGATATATATATATTTGAGCAATTTTTCTGAAAATTCTTTTCAGGTATAACTTTTTGTATATCACAACTAGGTATATTAGTATCTATATTAACATTATCAGAATTTAAATTATTACTAGAATTCGCAAAATTACTATTGTTATTGTTATTTTCTAGAAAATAAAGCCATTCATTTTCCGTGGCAACATTCATGTTTTGTAGTTTAAATTTAATTAATAATTATTTCAATTATAATTTAAATTATTTATTTAAATAATTTGTTTAAATTATTTATTTAAAGTTTGAATAAATTATATAAATTATACATTATAATATTTTTATCGCTCAATTTATTATAATTGTAGACAAAAAACTCAATACAATTTATTTTAGTAGTATTAATATTATGTATATTATTTTTTAATATATTAAAAATATACATTTTTATAAACTCAATGTAATTAAATTTATATTTTTTCTCCATTGCTATAAAATTCTTTTTAAAAACCTCATAAGTATCATTTAAATTTATAGAATATAACTTTTCATATACATTAGTATCTATGAAATATATTATATTATTATTATTCAATTGTAAAAAATTGATCATTGCTCTTATATCATTCTTAAATAAATATATAATATGATATAAATAATCTGTCGATAGTGTTAATTTTTCATTAATACAAATATTAGATAAAAAAGTATGTATTTCTTCAAATGGTATATTATTAAATTTTAATTTACAAAAATAACTTTGTAGATTGTTATCTATTTTTGTAATATAATTACAAATTAGGCAATATCTTACATTATAATTACTATAATATTCTATTAAATATTTTAAAGCTAATTGGGCAGATTTTGTCATATAATCAACCTCGTCTAAAATAATGAATTTAGGACCTTCAAAAAATAGATTATCGCTCACAACAAATGTATATAAGTTGTTTCTAATTATTTCTATCCCTCGTTCGTGTGAAGCATTTAAATGGACTATTTGTTTTTTATTATCGCTATAATATTTATTCAAATAACTATTTATTAAATTTATAACTGTTGTAGTTTTGCCAGTCCCCGGAGGACCATATAAAAGTAAATTTGGAAAATAATTTTTTTCAATAATATTATTTATCAATAATTTATTGTAATTACTAAGTATGATTTTTTCTAAATTATTTGGACGATATTTTTCATTCCAATTAATACTGCTATTCATAATTAAGTATTAAAATTCTAATATTAAGTATTAATAATTTATATTGTTTAAATAATAAATTAAAACAATATAAATTATAAGTAATTTATTTAAAATAATATGGTTCCTAAAAAAAAAGGCAGAAAACCGAAGTTGTATTACGAGAATTTGAAACTATTGGAATTATCGAACAATTGTTTAGACATTTCAATCCACAATGCTAACAACAATGCTTGCCACAATGCTAATACATATACAAATGAAATAAACACAGATATATGTAAAAATATTATTCATAAAAAAAGAGGTAGAAAACCTAAAGGAGGAAAAATTATAGAACAGAAAAAAATAATAGTTGAACTAAACCAAAAACCTAACATAATTCTACACTTAAATTGTAAATTAAGAGATATAATTATAGGAGAACTAAATTACTCACCAATAGTCTATAATATAAAAGACTTTGATAACATAATTAATAATTATGATTATATAGAAAATAATGAGCAAAGTTTGAATAATGAACAAAGTATAAACAATGAGCAAAATATAAATAATGAACAAAGTATAAATAACGAACAAAGTTTAAACAATGAGCAATATTTGAATAACGAAGACACTATGATTTATGAAGATAATAGTTTTGATAGAAAAATTAATACCAGTGAGAAACTTTTATATAATAAAATTATATCAAAAAAACTCGAAGATCTTTCAAAACAATTAAAAACAAACAATGTTAATAAGAAAGGCGCGTGCTTCTGGTGCACATATTGTTTCGATAATGATTCGATAATGATTCCTAAATATGAAATGAAAAATGTATATTATTGTTATGGTAATTTTTGTAGTCCAGAATGTGCTTGTTCATATTTAATGAACGAAAATATAGAGTCATCGCAAAAATTTGAGAGATATTACTTATTAAATAGTATATATAGTAAAATTTATAATTATGAAAAAAATATAAAATTGGCACCTTCACCGTTTTATACTTTAGATAAATTTTATGGGAATTTAAATATTCAAGAATACAGGAAACTATTAAAACACGAACGACTATTGTTAATAGTTGAAAAACCATTGTCTAAATTATTACCCGAATTATATGACGAAAATGAAGATTATATATTGAATAATAAATCTGTAAATAATAAGTCGGTAAATAATAAATTATATAAAATAAATGTCAAATAATTATGTCAAAATTTTTTAATGTCAAAATTTTTTATGTCAAAATTTTTTATGTCAAAATTTTTTATGTCAAAATTTTTTATGTCAAAATTTTTTATAAAATTGATTTAAATTATATTTTAAACTTATTTAAAATATAAATCATTACATTTTATAATATGGATAGTGACTTAGTAGAATTAATCAATAAATTATCGTCTGATCTTACAAATTCGTTGAAAGTTAATTTGACTGTTTTTGTAGAAAAAAATAAAACAAATAATGAATTGTTACAAAATTTGAAGTTGTTTCTATTTAAATTACCCGAATATGTTGAATTAAATACTAAATATATTAAACTTGTGGATGACTATGACGAATTAGTAAAAAAATATGAACTGTTAAAAGAAAACAAAGACAATATTACTATTAGTGTAAATGAAGTCAAATCTAGCAAAAATACTACAAAAGAAGTAAAAATTGTCAAATTAACAAATATTTCTAATAATATTGTAAAAGAACAGGAAGAGGAAGAAGATGATGAAGAGGAAGAGGAAGAAGATGATGAAGAGGAAGAGGAAGAAGAAGAGGAAGTAAGCAAAGCAAAAGAAGATGAAGTAAGCAAAGCAAAAGAAGATGAAGTAAGCAAAGCAAAAGAAGAGGAAGAGGAAGAGGAAGAGGAAGAGGAAGAGGAAGAGGAAGAGGAAGAGGAAGAGGAAGAGGAAGAGGAAGAGGAAGAGGAAGAGGAAGAGGAAGAGGAAGAGGAAGAGGAAGAGGAAGAGG
>Ga0247843_1003696_pt1 | contig 24385 bp, 21 predicted proteins | sample LaCruzMarch2017__FD_192420 | JGI IMG/M metagenome (GOLD analysis project Ga0247843, IMG submission 192420) | Freshwater microbial communities from meromictic Lake La Cruz, Castile-La Mancha, Spain - LaCruzMarch2017_8m | ecosystem: Environmental > Aquatic > Freshwater > Lake | place: Spain...
TTTTGAGTGAGGCGGCTTGATCCATGCCGGGCTGCAAGCTTGCACCAAACATCACGGTGCCAGGGGCTGTGCGATCCATTGTGAAACCAAAGACACTTGCGGCTTGTTTGGTCGGGACCATGGCTTTGTAGAGACGACCAGACGGTGTGTCGGCCAACATCATGCTGGCCAGATCGATGGCGGCAAAGTCTTTGTGGGCTGCAGAAGGAATGTGGTACATCGCCGCGACTAGGGGCGCGCCTCCTACTCGTCGGAGCATGATGCTGCGCTCACCGTCTTGAACGGGATCGATGGTGTATTCGGGCGGCAACGTCCGAGTGGGCTTCGGAATGTTGCCAAACGACTTGACGACATCGGCAAGGACAGTGGCGGTCTCAAACTTGCCCGTCACGATCAACACGGCGTTGTCGGGCTGATAATGCGTTTTATAAAAGGCGCGCAGCTGAGCGATATCGACATTTTCAACGTCAGAGCGGGCGCCAATCGTTGTTTTGCCATAGTTGTGCCATTCGTAGGCGATGCTAAGCATTTTTTGCCACAAGATACGGAAGGGGTTGTTTTCACCACTCTCCATTTCATTGCGGACAACAGTCATTTCTGTATCCAGATCTTCGCGCTTGATTGTGGCGTTAATCATGACATCGGCCTGCCAGTTTAGGTACCAGGCCAAGGTGTCCGGATTGGCGGCGAAGCTGGCGTAATAATTGGTGCGGTCGACCGTGGTCGTGCCGTTCGCTTGGAGACCGCGCTTGGAAAACTCTCCAAGCGCATTGGACATCGTAGGAGTGCCTTTAAATAGCATGTGCTCTAACAAGTGCGCCATACCAGTTTCGCCATAGTTTTCATGGCGCGAACCCACCAAATACGTCATGTTCACGGTCGTGGTGGGTTTGGATTCGTCGGGTGCGAGCAAAATACGCAAACCATTCGCATCAAGTCGGTATTCGGTAATTCCTTCGACGCTCGTGACCTTAGTGATCCCTGCTGGAATGGCAGTGGCCATTGATTGACTTCCAATAAAGGCGAAGGCGGCACCGAGAAAGGCGCGCTTCAGGGCATCAGTAAACAGTGACATGCGAGAGTCCTGAAAGAAACAATGAACCGTTTGGAGTACGGGTGCCCGAAATGGTTCACTTTTGATAGATTACTTGGACAGTAGGCGCATCGCTTGCTCGATACCGGCGACGGTCACTGGGAACATTTTGTCTTGGACAATATTACGGATGATCGAAATGGATTGACGGTATTGCCAGGAAGCTTGTGGCTCGGGATTGAGCCAGACCGCTTTGGGCCAGGCATTAACCATGCGCTGGAGCCACTCTGCGCCGGGTTCTTTATTGTAATGTTCAACAGAGCCGCCGGGTTGCAAAATTTCATAGGGGCTCATAGTAGCGTCGCCGACAAAAATCAGTCGCCAGTCGGCGTTGAATTTACGCAGCACATCCCAGGTTTCAAAACGTTCCATCTGTCGGCGTCGATTGGACTTCCACAGATGCTCGTAGGGACAGTTATGAAAATAGTACACCTCAAGGTTTCTAAATTCGCTGCTCGCGGCGGAAAACAACTCCTCGACTCGTGAGATGTGGTCATCCATGCTGCCACCCACATCGAGCAACATCAGGACTTTGACGTTATTGTGTCGCTCGGGGACCATTTTGATGTCGAGATAACCCGCGTTGCGAGCGGTACTTGTAATGGTGTCGCCCAGATCGAGTTCGAAATCGGAGCCTTCGCGGGCAAAGCGTCTCAGGCGCCTCAGGGCAACCTTGAAATTGCGTGTACCGAGTTCGATGGAATCGTCGTAGTCTTTGAAGTTGCGCTCATCCCAGACCTTGACGGCAGAGCGACTGCCGCCTGTGCCTCCGACGCGGATACCCTCGGGGTGCGAGCCGCTATTACCAAAAGGCGAGGTGCCTCCGGTGCCGATCCATTTGTTACCGCCTTGATGGCGCCCCTTTTGCTCCTCAAGACGTTCCTTGAACATCTCCATGAGCTTGTCCCAGCCGTGTTTCTCAAGCTCGGCTTTTTGTTCGGGTGTGAGGCGCTTTTCAAGTTCGGCGACCAACCAGTCCAAGGGGATTTTTTTGCCAGCAGGCAGCTTTTGCTCAAGGCTGCGGTAGTAGCTGGCAAAAGCGCGATCAAAACGGTCAAACAGCGTTTCGTCCTTGATGAGCGTCGTGCGTGCGAGGTAGTAAAAATCCTCGAGCGTCGGCGGCATGATCGGACTCGACAGTGCTTGGAGCAGTGTCAGATACTCCTTGACCGAGACGAGGAGCTTTTGCGAGCGCAGATGATAAAAGAAGTCAACAAGCATGGCGATTGAGTTGATAGTTCAGGTGTGCGCGCACTTCGGGCCACTCGCCCGCGATCACGCTATACATCACAGTGTCTCTAATGGTGCCATCGCGACGCAAGGCATGATGTCGGATCACTCCGTCGCGTTTGGCGCCAAGCCGCTCAATCGCACGCTGGGAGGCAAGGTTAAAGTTATCGGTTCGCCAGCCTACAACAGTGGCACCGAGCACCTCAAAAGCATGCTCAAGCAAGAGCAACTTGCAGGCGGTGTTGACATGACTGCGTTGGTGACTTTTGGCATACCAGGTGTAACCAATTTCTAAGCGTGCGACTGCCGTGATGATGTCGTGATAGCGGGTTGAACCTATGATTGTTTGCGTGCCTTCGTGGATCACCACGAAGGGCAGCATATGACCGGCGGCATAGCCATCGAGCGCGGTCTGAATGTAGCTGGCTGTTTGGTCTGGCTCCGGCACCGAGGTGACGCGTAGCTTCCAAAGTTCACCATCACGCGCTGCGCGGGTGAGCGCCTCCGCATGGTCAAGGGATAGGGGCTCAAGCCGTACGCCGTGACCTGCCAGTTTGCAGGGCTGTGGTATTTGAGTAAAACCTTGGTTCAGCGACATTTAGGATCCTGAGGGACGACGCGTGCTGCGAGTCACCGCAGCGAGTCGCTCCAATAGTTGTAGGTCTTGTTCGTTTTTCAACAGAGCGCCGGCCATCATCGGGATCGAGGTGGCCGCATGCGCGTCAATTTGCTCAGCAGTTGCGTCTTCGGCAATCAATAGACGCAGCCAGTCAAGAAACTCAGAAGTGGACGGTTTCTTTTTTAAGCCAGGCGCTTCACGCAGGGCAAAGAACGTGTCGAGGGCGGCACGTAAAACATCTGCATGTAGATTGGCGAAATGGACGTCGACGATGCTGCGTAGGGTGTCGCGATCTGGAAAACGAATGTAATGAAAGAAGCAGCGTCGCAAAAAAGCATCCGGCAAATCTTTTTCATTGTTCGAGGTGATAATCACGAGCGGACGATGGCGTGCCTTGACCGTCGCGCGCGTTTCATAAACATGAAACTCCATTTGATCGAGTTCGCGCAGCAAGTCATTTGGAAACTCAATGTCTGCCTTGTCGATTTCATCAATCAGTAGCACAACAGGTTCGGGAGACTCAAAAGCCTGCCAAAGTACGCCCTGCATAATGTAGTTGCGGATATCTTTGACTTTTTCATCGCCAAGCTGAGAGTCACGTAGGCGTGAGACTGCGTCGTATTCGTAAAGACCTTGGTGCGCTTTGGTTGTGGATTTGATGTGCCACTGAAGTAAAGGACGCCCTAGGGCCTTGGCGACCTCTTCGGCCAACATGGTTTTACCCGTGCCAGGCTCGCCCTTGATGAGCAAGGGTCGCTGGAGCGTGAGGGCGGCGTTGACGGCTAATTTCAGATCATCCGTGGCGACATAGCGCTCGGTGCCGTCAAAGCGTGAGGTTTGTGCTGTAGAAGGGTTCTGCGAGGTCATTATTTGCCAAAATGAAAGTGTTCAGGGTCTGTGGATGTGGATTTGAAGTCTAATTTTCTCAATTATCGTACAATCCTAACGTTTTGCGGCCGGGAGTTGATCCCGGGACTTTTCCCTGCCAGACCAAGAGTCGATTATGAAGTTTCCGAACAATTTGCAGTCTCTGTTTGTTGGTGTGACGACAGCGCGTTCCTCGATCGCGACACTGGCGCTCGCCGCTTCCTGTGCTATGGGCACTCCCGCCCTTGCCGCAGATCCTCCAAAAGGCAACATCGAAGCCGCCAAAGCCAAGGTCTCGATGTGTATCGGTTGCCATGGGATCCCTGGCTATCGCGCCAGCTTCCCTGAGGTCTATAGAGTGCCCAAGATCGCCGGTCAGAGTGACAAATACATTCAAGTAGCTTTGCGGGCCTATGCCTCTGGAGAGCGTACCCATCCAACGATGGATGCGATTTCCAAGAGCCTTTCGGATCAAGACATTGCTGATCTGGCTGCCTATTACGCAAACCTTAAATAACTGGGGGATCTTATGAAACACTTTTCGATCGCCCTTGCTGGGGCTGTTCTTCTGGGTTCTGCCAGCTTGAGCTATGCTGCCGATTTAGCCGCTGGTAAAGCTGTCTGGGACAAACTTAATTGCGCTTCCTGCCATGGCGCGGATGCCGTCAAGTCCGTTGATCCTTCCTACCCAATTTTGGCGGGCCAATACGCTGATTTTCTGGTGCATGCCTTAAAAGCCTACCAGCGTGGCGCCTCTGGTGCGCCTGCCTCGGCTAACGTTCGCAAAAACGCCATCATGGGCGCGTTCGCTAAACAGTTGTCCCCACAGGACATTAAAAATGTCTCAGCGTGGCTGGCCGCCCAGCCCGGTCCTTTGGCCGTTCGCTAATAAGCTTCTAGGCGTTCCTGACAAAAGGGTCAGTCTTTGCTGACCCTTTGTCTGATGAGCTCGATGTAGGCATCGCTGTCCAAGGCGGTTCCTAAGCGCTGAGACTCCCAGACAACTTGACCCAAACACTCCATAATTTCATGCGCTGCATGATGCGGATCGGTACGTGAAGCCAGCCGATCAAAGGCTTGTCGAATGCCCCTCGGGTGGTCTATCGACAGTTGTTCGGCGATCGCCAAGTGCATGGAGAGATGCAAAAAAGGATTGGTTTTACCTTCTTCGACGTTGAATTCACGCGTCATCGACTCGGGTTGCACAAGCACTTCGTGGTATTCGGGGTGCTGTTCAATCCAACCCAAGGCAATGTCTTCTAGGGGGGTTAGGACCTGCTTTGCTTTGTGCTTGACCCAAGTGTCGATAAAAAACTGGCGGACCTGATCTCGTGAGGGATTGAACATAAAGGGTGCTTAAAACCTCTGGTGATAAAAGAAATTGTGGCTTTTAGCCCCTAACTAGGGCATTCCCTGATGCGTCAGGCTAGTCCGTGGTGCAGAATCAGATTCATGCAGGTGAGGGGACAAAGCTCAAAAAGGGCAAGCCAGTAATAATGGCATTATAAAAAAGAAAGACGCACAACGGCTGGCACTTAAGGTGTCGGCCGTTGTCGCATCCGGCTACGCGATCAGTTCACTTGCTTTTTAAACCTATGAATGCGATGCCAGACAGAGATAAAACACCGCGATATTGGCGCAATAATTTATGTCTGATCTGCATTTTGCTTGCGATCTGGGCAATTGTCACCTTTGTCCCTGCTTATTACGCCGAGTCTCTGAATGCGCTAAAGATCTTTGGTTGGCCTTTTCCTTTTTGGGTGGCTGCCTTTGGTGCACCGACTGTCTTTTTATTAATCGTGGGTGCGTATGCCTGGCGCATGGAGCAACAAGACCAGCGGCGCAGACTTGAACGTGAGAGCGAGTCTCGCCGTGACAAACTCTAAGCAACGCAGCTTTGGCGCGCAACTCTTTAGAGGCTATGCCGCGTATACGGTTGGCTTTATTGCATTGGTGTTGTTGTTGGCGTTGCTCGAGATTGCGGGTCTGGAGCGGCAATGGATTGGTTATGCCTTTTTGTTATCGACGGTGGCTCTCTATGCCGGGATCGGCATTATGTGCCGCACCTCCGATCCTGTTGAGTATTACGTCGCAGGGCGTCGCGTTCCCGCGGTCTTCAACGGGATGGCGACAGCCGCGGACTGGATGTCGGTCGCTTCTTTTATTGGTCTTGCAGGCACACTTTACCTGTCTGGTTACAACGGCCTCGCCTATATTTTGGGCTGGACGGGCGGGTATGTTTTAGTCGCGCTTTTTTTAGCGCCTTATTTACGTAAATTTGGTGGTTACACCATACCTGAGTTCTTAGGCGCACGCTTTCATGGCAATTCGCCTCGATTGGTCGGGGTGATGTGTGCGGTCTTGTGCTCGTTTACTTACCTTGTTGCCCAAATTTACGGCGTCGGCATTATCACGACTCGGATGACCGGGATTTCGTTTGAACTTGGAATTTTTATTGGTTTGGGCGGTGTACTGGTGTGCTCATTTCTGGGGGGCATGCGCGCTGTCACGTGGACGCAAGTGGGGCAGTACATCATTCTTGTGATCGCCTATCTCGTGCCGGTGGTTTGGCTGGCGGTCAAGCAAACAGGAGATCCGATTCCGCAACTTGCCGCGAGCTCGGTTCTCACACAGGTGATCGAGCATGAACGTGTGCTGAGTCGGGATGAGGCAGAATTGGAGGTGCGAAATATTTGGCAAAGCCGTGCGGACCTGATGCAGTCCAGAATTTCCAAGCTCCCCGAGTCTTGGGAAACTGAAAAACAACAACTGAGTGTGAAATTGCTCCGCGCGCGTGCCATCGATGCGCCGATGGTTGAAATTCGCTCTCTCGAAAGAGCATTCGCAGCCTATCCAAAGTCTGTGGAGGCAGCAAGAACAGTTTGGTCTAAAGCGCGAGACGATTTCGCAGCCCGTGCGGCGCCTCCCATGCCGCATGCAGAGCCCTTTGTCAGTAAATCTGAGGAGTCGCCTCAGAACGTTCGAAATAATTTTCTGGCGACTGTTTTGTGCCTCATGCTAGGGACGGCAGGACTGCCGCATATTCTGATGCGGTCCTTGACAACGCCGTCCGTCGGGCACGCACGACAGTCTGTATTCTGGTCATTGTTATTCATTTTGCTGTTGTACTTAACGGCTCCCGCACTGGCCATTTTGGTGAAGTTTGAGATTTACAACAATCTTGTTGGGATGCCTTTTGTGGACCTCCCCTCCTGGGTCAGCGCGTGGTCGGCAGTGGATCGCTCTCTCATCAGTATCCTCGATCTTAATCAAGATGGCATTGTGCAGTTGTCTGAGGTGCAGATTGGTGGCGACATCATTGTGTTGGCCGCTCCCGAAATAGGAGGCTTGCCCTATGTCGTGTCGGGACTGGTTGCGGCGGGTGCATTAGCGGCCGCGCTCTCGACAGCGGATGGTTTGTTATTGACGCTTTCCAATGCCTTGTCGCACGACACGCTGTTGCGCGGTGTTTCCTCGCGTATGGGGGGAGGGCGTCAGGTCATCTTATCCAAGGTGTTGTTATTGGTCGTTGCTTTCACTGCAGCCTGGGCCGCGACGCGAACGCCCGCGGATATTTTATTTTTGGTTGGAGCGGCGTTTTCTTTTGCCGCTTCGACTTTTTTCCCTGTGCTGGTGATGGGCATTTTCTGGAAACGCGCTAACCAATGGGGGGCGACCTCGGGAATGTTGGCGGGTTTATTCACCACGATTTTTTACATGGTGCAGACGCAGCCTTGGTTACGTGAGTTGGTATTGAGCGTGCCGCTTAGCACGCCTATCGAGTTGTGGTGGGGGATCCAGCCTATCGCAGCAGGCGTGTTTGGGGCACCCGTGGCGTTTGTGGTGATGATCGTGGTGTCTTTGCTGACACCCAGACCCGATGCACTCACCTATCAATTAGTGGAGTATCTGCGTGAACCTGATGAGGTCTGATCAGGCTTTCAGGCGAATGAGTACAAGAAGGGCACCCCGTCCGCCGTGCGCAGGGGGTGCCGAGGCAAACGCACTGATCGCCTGGAGCTGAGTCAACCATTGGGCTACGCGGGCTTTTAAAACGGACTGTCCGTCTGCAGAGCCATAGCCGATGCCGTGCACGATACGCACGCAGCGTGTGCCATGTGTCTGGCTTGCCTCAATGAATTGGGTGAGGGCCAGTCTGGCTTCGTCACTGTTCAGACCATGTAGATCAAGATGTGCGCCCACAGGCCAAAAGGCACGCCGCAATTGCCTCAGGACCTCGGGCCCCATGCCGGGCGCAAGCCAGGAAAGCACTGCGTCTTGATCAGTAAAGGGTGAGAATCCGTCTGACAGAGCCGCAGGCGCAGGTCCTGATTCTCCGATCGCCCGCTGTCTACGTTGATTCATCAGCTCGGCCGGCTGTGCATCACTCGGGCGATGCTTGGCGCGCGCGGCAGCTTTTAGAGGCGTTACGCTCTGTGTAGCGCGCGCAAATAACTTGATTTCTTCTACCGAAGTGGCTGAAACCGGACGAATTGAGCCAGACTGCAGTTGTTTTTGCAGTTTGGCTTGCTCATGCGCGACTTGGGCACGCTGTTTCTCAAGAGCCATTTGATGTAGGCGCTTGAGGTCAGCGAGCCCCGCTTTACTGTTCCGCATTCTCCAACCAGCGCTGTGCGTCGAGAGCGGCCATGCAGCCCGTGCCGGCGCTTGTAATGGCTTGGCGATAGATGTGATCTTGGACATCTCCTGCGGCAAAGACACCTGGAACCGAAGTCATCGTCGCGAGACCCGCTAGGCCGCTGCGTGTCACGATATAACCATTGGCCATGTCGAGTTTGCCCTCAAAAATCGAGGTGTTGGGTTGGTGTCCAATCGCAATAAAGACCCCCGTGACGGCGATGTCTTCGGTTTTCCCTGAGTCTGTCGAACGTAGACGTGCGCCAGTGACGCCAGAGTCGTCACCCAGCACTTCGTCGAGCTCTCTGAAGGTCGCAAGCTTCATATTGCCGTTGGCAACTTTGTCCATCATTTTGTCGATCATGATGGGTTCGGCGCGGAATTTGTCGCGGCGGTGTACGACGGTCACCGAACGACAAATGTTAGACAAATACAAGGCTTCTTCGACAGCGGTATTGCCGCCACCCACAACGATAACATCTTGATTTTTATAGAAAAAACCATCGCATGTTGCACAGCCGGAAACGCCGCGCCCCATGAAGGCTTGCTCGGAAGGCAGGCCAAGATATTTTGCTGAAGCGCCCGTCGCGATGATCAGGGCGTCGCAGGTGTACTGGGTGCCACCATCGCCCGTGAGGCGATACGGTCTGGATGAGAAATCTACACTGGCGATATGATCAAACACCATTTCAGTATTGAAGCGCTCGGCATGCGCAGCAAAACGTTGCATCAGTTCGGGTCCCTGGACTCCGTTGGCATCCGCCGGCCAGTTATCGACATCTGTGGTCGTCATGAGTTGACCGCCTTGGGCAAGTCCTGTGATCATGACGGGATTGAGGTTGGCACGGGCAGCGTAGACTGCGGCGGTGTAGCCTGCAGGACCGGAGCCGAGAATGAGAACTTTGGCATGTTTTGGCGTTGACATCAGATTTTCCCTCTAGATTGACCAGCAAATTATAATGGCGACTATGCCTAGACTTTCCCCAGCCACGACGCGGACTTCGCGAACGACCCGAAATACCCGAAATGGGCCCTCGGTCATGCAAACACGGATCCTCTCTATCCTTCGAGAGGCGCGTTGGATCATCTTTGCCGCGCTCGCTGCTTGGCTGACGCTCGTTTTGGCGACGTGGGACGGTCAAGATCCCGGTTGGTCCCATTCTTTTGGTCGTGATGCCGAGATGCTCCACAATCGGGGCGGCCTGATTGGTGCCTACATTTCCGATATCCTTTTGTATCTATTCGGCTTTTCTGCCTGGTGGCTCGTTGTTTTATTGCTACATCGGGTCCGTGCGGGTTATTTGCGTCTCGCTAACCAGATCCGAACACGTGGAGAGCCAGAAACCCTTTCCCGAGTCCGTTGGGAGCAGGGCATTGGTTTTTTTATGGTGCTGTTGGGTTCAGTCGGTCTCGAAGCCTATCGCTTGAGTTCCTGGGGTATGCAGTTGCCCGGGCGCACCGATGTTACCAGCGGCGCTGGCGGTGTGATTGGTCACGCTTGGTCAGGGTTCTTGTCATCCGCAGTCGGTTTTTCGGGTAGCACGCTGATCCTGTTGGCGTTGATTGTTTTTGGTAGCAGTTTATTTTTCGGGTTTTCCTGGCTGACCATTGCTGAAAAGGTGGGCAGCGGGATAGAGTGGGTGTGGTTCAAGATCAAAGACGGACGTACTGCTAGACAAGACCGTCGCGCCGGTCAGATGGCCCAGGCTGTCAGGCATGAGCAAGTTGAAGCCAAACATGAAAAAATTGTCCATGAGCAGCCTGTGCGCATTGAACCTGCGATTGTTGCCGTAGAGAAATCCGAGCGCGTACAAAAAGAAAAACAGCAGTCTCTTTTTATCGAGCCATCAGTGGCGGGAGATTTGCCCGCGCTCAGTTTATTGGATCAACCAGGCGAGGCCTTCGAGACGGTTTCTGATGAAACGATCGAATACACCTCGCGTCTGATCGAGAAAAAACTGGCTGATTTTGGTGTCGAGGTGCAGGTTGTTGCTGCGCAGGCGGGGCCCGTGATCACGCGTTATGAAATTGAGCCAGCGACGGGTGTCAAGGGTAGTCAGATCGTCAATCTGGCCAAGGATTTGGCGCGTGCGTTGAGTTTGGTCAGCATACGTGTTGTGGAAACGATCCCTGGCAAAAATCTGATGGGTTTCGAATTGCCTAATCCGCGTCGCCAAATGGTCAAGCTCTCTGAGATTCTCGGTTCTCAGGTTTATCACTCGAGCGCATCTGTCGTCACCATGGCACTAGGTAAGGACATCGCCGGAAACCCTGTGGTCGCTGACCTCGCCAAAATGCCCCACTTGTTGGTGGCGGGTACTACGGGTTCGGGCAAGTCTGTGGGTATTAATGCGATGATTTTGTCGCTTTTGTACAAAGCAGATGCTTCTCAAACACGCCTGATATTGATTGATCCCAAAATGCTCGAAATGAGCGTGTACGAAGGGATTCCTCACCTTTTAGCACCTGTGGTGACGGATATGCGTCAGGCTGCCAATGCTCTGAATTGGTGTGTGGGCGAGATGGAAAAACGCTACCGCTTGATGAGTAAACTGGGCGTGCGTAATCTCACGGGTTACAACAACAAGATTCGGGATGCGATCAAGCGCGAGGAGCCCATTCCGAATCCTTTCTCGTTGACACCCGATGCGCCAGAGCCTCTCAAAGAGTTGCCAACGATTGTGGTTGTGATCGACGAGTTGGCCGATTTGATGATGGTGGTGGGCAAGAAAATCGAAGAACTGATTGCACGCTTGGCCCAAAAAGCGCGTGCCGCGGGGATTCATTTAATTCTCGCGACGCAGCGCCCGAGCGTGGATGTCATCACGGGTCTCATCAAGGCCAATATTCCAACGCGTATTGCTTTTCAGGTTTCATCCAAGATCGACTCTCGTACCATTCTTGATCAGATGGGTGCCGAGGCTTTGTTGGGCCAGGGTGACATGCTCTATATGCCGCCTGGGACCGGATTGCCCGTACGTGTGCATGGCGCTTTTGTGTCGGATGAAGAGGTTCATCGCGTTGTGGAATCTCTCAAATCACAGGGAGAGCCAGACTATATCGATGGCCTGCTCGAGGGGAGCGCCGAAGGCGAAACCGGCGATGGCGTGAGCAGTGTGACAGGGATGGCCAATGCCGAAGCCGATCCGATGTACGACCAAGCCGTCGAGGTCGTGCTCAAGCACCGACGCGCGTCAATTTCTTTGGTTCAGCGTCATTTACGGATTGGTTACAACCGGGCTGCACGCTTGCTTGAGCAAATGGAAAACTCTGGTTTAGTTTCGACCATGCAGTCTAACGGGAATCGTGAAATTCTCGCCCCTAACGTGCCACGCGAGGAATAATGCGAATGTTGATGATCGCTAGAGTGCGGCTTTTTTTGATCACGTGCGCGTTTGCGTGGGTAGGTGTGTCACTCGCCACGCCAGCCTCGGCAGAAACCGCCCGCGAGCAACTCAGGGCTTTTGTCTCGCAAGTTCAATCTGCCAGTGGCGACTTTGTGCAATACACGGTCGGGCCTCAAGGCCAGACCAAGCCACCACAGCGAGGCAAATTTTTATTCATGCGTCCCGGACGTTTCAAGTGGGATGTATTAAAACCCTACGAGCAGGTAATCGTTTCCAATGGTAAAGAAATCTATCAATTCGATTCCGATTTAAATCAAGTCACGGTCCGCAAAGCGGATCAGGCTGTTGGTGCTTCACCTGCCGCGATTTTGTTTGGCTCAGGCTCTTTGGAACAGTCCTTCGAGGTCAGCGCACTGCCTGATCAAGAGTCGCTCGCCTGGTTGCGCGCCAAGCCCAAGCAGCCCGATGCTGGATTTGTGCACGTCGACTTGGGCTTCAAAGAGGGCGCGCCGCATCGCATTGTCTTGCTCGATGCGTTTGGTCAAACGACCCATATCGAGATCTCTGCCCTGATGCGTAATCCAGGCCTGTCCACGAGCAATTTTGACTTTGTGGCCCCTCAAGGGGCTGATGTCGTCCGGATGCAATGATGGGCACGTCAACCACAAAGATATTGTCTTGCGATGGTTGACCTCTTTAAAGCCACGCCTAGACCACCTTTAGCCGAGGCACTGCGACCACGCACGCTCGACGAGGTTGTTGGGCAAAAACATCTTCTTGGGGCAGGCAAACCGTTGCGTGTCGCTTTTGAGTCCGGACGCCCACACTCGATGATTTTGTGGGGTCCGCCGGGTGTAGGTAAAACAACACTGGCCCGCCTGACCGCACATGCTTTTGATTGCGCGTTCATCGCGATTTCCGCCGTATTTGCGGGGGTCAAAGAAATACGAGCTGCGATGGACGAGGCGCAGCTGACCTTGGATCAATATCATCGTCGGACCCTGTTGTTCGTCGATGAGATTCATCGTTTCAACAAAGCTCAGCAGGATGCTTTGCTGCCTTTTGTTGAGTCCGGCCTGGTGACCTTTATTGGCGCAACGACGGAAAACCCTTCTTTCGAAGTCAATGCGGCTTTACTGTCGCGCGCACAAGTCTATGTCTTGCAGCCTCTCGATGAAATAGAGTTGCGCGCGCTATTGGCGCGGGCGCAGCAATCGGTCCTTAAAGATTTAGCTTTTGAAGACGCGGCGATTGATACGCTCGTGGGTTATGCCGATGGCGATGCACGTCGCTTCTTGAGTCTTCTTGAACAGTCGAGTGTTGCTGCTGAAAATGCAGGCTCGCAGCGGGTTGATTCTGCTCTGGTGGAAAATGCACTGAGCATGAGTGCGCGTCGCTTCGACAAGGGCGGCGACAATTTCTATGATCAAATTTCTGCGCTTCACAAGTCTGTGCGGGGATCAAACCCAGATGCTGCGTTGTACTGGCTCACCCGTATGCTCGATGGCGGGGCGGACCCCAAGTACCTCGCCAGACGCATTGTGCGCATGGCGTGGGAGGATATTGGGCTGGCTGATCCGAGGGCGATGCAAATTGCCAATGATGCTGCACAGACCTATGAGCGCCTGGGGTCCCCCGAGGGCGAATTGGCCTTGGCACAGGCGACCTTATATTTAGCAGTGGCTGCCAAGAGTAACGCGGGGTACAACGCCTACAATCAGGCTGTTGCTTTTATCAAACAAGGCTCTTCTTTGCCGGTGCCCGTGCATTTACGCAACGCACCGACTAAGCTGATGAAAGAACTTGGTCACGGGCATGCCTACCGGTATGCGCATGATGAGCCTGAAGCGTATGCGGCGGGTGAATCGTATTTACCCGAGGGGATGCACGAGCCAGAGTGGTATCGCCCTGTCCCGCGGGGTTTAGAAATAAAGATTGCCGAAAAACTCTCGCATTTGCGAGATTTGGATCGACAAGCTCGCAAGAAACTCAAGGAGTAATGCGATGGAATGGTTAGATGCGCTGACACTTGCTCGGATTCAGTTCGCGTTCACGGTCAGCTTCCATATTATTTTCCCAGCCTTCACGATTGGCTTGGCCAGCTACATGGCGGTACTCAATGCACTGCATCTCTTTACAGGTAAAGAGGTCTATCTAACCTTATTCAACTATTGGAAGAAAATTTTCGCGGTCGCTTTTGGTATGGGCGTGGTGTCTGGAATTGTCATGAGCTACCAGTTCGGCTCTAACTGGAGCGTGTTTTCTGACAAGACCGGACCCGTACTCGGACCACTCATGGGCTACGAGGTGATGTCCGCCTTCTTCCTTGAGGCAGGATTTCTAGGCGTCATGTTGTTCGGTCGCGCGCGCGTGGGTCCAAAGCTACATTTCTTTGCTACGGCGATGGTGGCTTTGGGTACATTTATGTCAGCGTTCTGGATTTTGTCCGTGAATAGCTGGATGCAAACACCAGCGGGTTACGCTATCAATGATGTGGGGCAGTTTATTGTCGTAGACTGGTTCAAGGTCATTTTCAATCCGTCTTTTCCGTATCGTCTCGTGCACATGCTGTTGGCCGCCTATTTAACGACGGCCTTTGTGGTGGGCGGTGTTGCGGCTTTCCATTTGCTCAAAGAACGCAAGCATATGGGTCAGCTTGGCGCGACGCCCTCTCCAGAGAGTCAAGCTGCGACGCGTGTGATGTTTTCGATGGCGATGTGGATGGCCGCTATTGTCGCGCCTATCCAGATTATGGCGGGTGATGCACATGGCCTCAATACGCTGGCGCATCAGCCTGCCAAGATCGCCGCGATCGAGGGCCATACTGAGTCACAGGGCAAGGCGCCGCTGATTTTGATTGGTATTCCTAATGCAAAAGAAGAGCGCATCGATTACGCCATCTCGGTTCCTTATCTGAGCAGTTTGATTTTGACGCACTCTTTGGATGGTGTCGTGCCTGGCATCAGGTCGACGCCTGTTGCAGATCGACCACCGCTTGGTATCGTATTTTTCGCTTTCCGGTCGATGGTCGGAATTGGGATGTTGATGCTGTGTATCGGACTCTGGAGCTTGTGGCTTCGGTATCGCGGGCGCCTTTATGACGCACCTCTTATGCATCGCTTTGCTGTGATCATGGGGCCGTCGGGGTTTATCGCGATTCTGTCAGGCTGGATCGTGACTGAAGTCGGGCGTCAACCTTTTACGGTTTACAACTTGCTTCGTACCGCAGATTCGCACTCTCCCATTGATGCGACAGCGATTGCTTTTTCGCTTGCTGCCTTTGTGATCGTTTATTTTTCCTTGTTTGGAGCGGGTGTTTATTACATTTTGCGTCAAATGAAGGCGCCGCCCGGTGAGGGTCATGGCGCAGCCGACCTTTCTGTCCATGAGCCCATACGCGCTGCGGGCATTGTCCCTGGCCCCATGTTTACTGCCAAAAGCTCACAGCCGGGCGTGACAGGCACGCAAGGAGATCGCACATGACAATCGATTACGCCTTGATCTGGGCTGGATTGATCGCCTTTGCCGTATTAGCCTATGTCGTACTGGATGGTTTTGATCTTGGGGTGGGAATTTTGTTTCCCTGGGCCAAGTCAGAGCAAGAGCGAGACCTGATGATGAATTCAGTCGCGCCCGTCTGGGATGGCAATGAAACCTGGCTTGTACTGGGCGGTGGTGGTTTGTTTGCGGTCTTTCCGTTGGCTTACGCCATCATCATGCCGGCCTTGTATGCCCCGATCATCATCATGCTGCTCGCGCTGGTTTTTCGTGGTGTGGCCTTTGAGTTTCGTTGGAAAAGTCAGAGCCGCAAATACCTGTGGGATTGGGCGTTTGCGGGTGGCTCTTTTGTTGCGACCTTTTCGCAAGGGGTTGCGTTGGGTGCCCTGGTACAAGGCATTCCGGTTTCCGGTCGCGCCTACGCGGGTGGATGGTGGGATTGGCTGTCTGCCTTTAGTCTGTTGACAGGCTTGGCCTTGGTGGTCGGTTATGCCTTGCTGGGTTCGACGTGGTTGATGCTTAAAACAGACGGTCGGGTCGAGCAGTTGGCTAAGCGTGCGACGTTTGGACTGGGCATCGTGATGCTAGGTCTGATTGGGCTGGTCAGCCTGATTTCCCCGTTTTTGCATGAGCACTTCATGCAAAAGTGGTTCGCCTGGCCTGCGATGCTCTTTGTGGCGCCAGTCCCCATACTCGTCTTGGTCTGCGCCATCGCGCTATTTCGCGGCATCCGGCTCAATCGACCCTTAATGTCTTTTTTAGCTGTAGAGGGATTATTTGTCTTGTCCTATATCGGACTCGTGATTAGTTTTTTTCCCTATATCGTGCCCTCGTCCGTGACGCTGTGGCAAGCCGCAGCTCCAGACAATAGTCTCAAGTTCCTGTTGGTCGGCGCGGTGTTCTTAATCCCAATGATTTTGGCTTACACCGCCTACGCTTACTGGGTGTTTCGCGGCAAAGTCGGCCCGACGCACGACTACCACTAGGAATGATGATGAAACGTTGGGGCTGGATGTTATTGATTTGGTTGCTGAGCGTGGGGGCGCTCTCTGTCGTGGCGTGGTTGCTGCGGCGGATACAATATGCAATTCATTAGTCTTTTTATCCCAAGATCATGCTTGACCCAGCGTTGTTACGTAAAGACCTCGAATCCGTCGTTCGTCGCTTAGCCAGTCGCGGCTTTGCCTTTCCGATGGATGCTTTCAATAGCCTCGAGGCCCGCCGCAAGTCGGTGCAGACTGAAACAGAAAATCTTCAGGCGCAGCGCAACGCACTCGCCAAACAAATCGGTGCGCTCAAATCGCGTGGCGAGGATGCCTCCGCCGTATTGGCCGAATCACAGGCGATCCCTGTGCGCCTCAAAGCGCTCGAACTTGATCTCTCGGATATTCAGGCTCAGCTCAATGACATGCTGATGTCGATTCCCAATTTGCCCCATGAAAGCGTGCCTTTGGGTGCGGATAGTGAGGGAAATGTCGAGGTACGTCGTTGGGTACCGACCCCCGATCCCGCCTCGGGCGATCCCAAAGCGCTTGGTTTTGAGCCTCGCGATCACGTCACTCTTGGAGAGTCGCTCGGGTTGGATTTCGACGTCGCCGCAAAGCTGTCCGGCGCACGCTTCAGTTTTATGCGCGGACCGATGGCGCGGTTGCATCGTGCGCTCGCGCAGTTCATGCTCGATCTTCAGACTGAACAACACGGTTATACCGAGTGCTATACCCCGTATATCGTCAATGCATCCACCCTGATGGGGACAGGGCAGTTGCCAAAGTTTAAGAACGACATGTTTTGGGTGACGCGTGGCGGTGATGAGCCGACACTCGACGAGCAAGGTCATGTCGTGGCGGGAGAGGAGCAATACCTCATCTCGACCTCTGAAATCACGCTGACCAGCATGGTACGTGACACAATTGTGCCCGCTGCTGAGTTACCAATTCGGTTGACGGCCCATACCCCGTGCTTTCGGTCGGAGGCAGGTAGTGGTGGTCGCGATACACGCGGTTTGATTCGCCAACACCAGTTCGACAAAGTCGAAATGGTGCAGATCGTCGCAGCCGATACCTCTTATCAGGCGCTCGAAGATATGGCAGGGCATGCTGAAAAAGTGTTGCAACTGCTCGGTTTGCCTTATCGTGTGCTGTTGTTGTGCACAGGCGATATGGGTTTCGGTGCCACTAAAACGTATGACCTTGAGGTCTGGTTGCCTGCGCAAAACACTTGGCGCGAGATTTCCTCGGTCTCTAACTGCGAAACCTTCCAGGCACGTCGTATGCAGGCTCGTACCCGCATGGACGGAGGAAAGCCAGAATACGTGCATACACTCAATGGCTCGGGATTGGCGGTTGGACGAGCCCTTGTGGCGGTCCTTGAAAATTATCAGCAAGCCGATGGCAGTGTCGTGGTGCCCGAGGCCTTGCGTCCCTACATGGGCGGGTTGAGCTTGCTGAAATCCGATGCTCATTAACCCTGTCTGTTTTATCTTTCGCTTTGATGAGGTTCATGCGTCATGAAGTCTTGGCCTGTTCGGGTTTCAAAAAAACTTGCCACTGTCGCGGTATTGACGGTGTTTTCCATGTTTGCATCGGTCGGTGTGGTCTCAGCCACACCGACAATGGGCCTGTATTTGCCAACGACGCAACAGCCCGCTCCGGCTTTCCCCTTTTTGCAGGGTGCACTTAAAACCCAAGCAGATGGTGCCTGGGACTTTTATCAAAAGACGATTGGTCAGCCGCTGACCAATTTTGCCGCGGCACAGATTGCTCCCAAAGAAGGTGCTACGGTCTTTTATCCATTCTCGGGACCAGACTTTGTCACCATTGCGCATGCCTTTCCAAAGGCTGACCGCTATGTGATGGTCGCGATGCAAGCCGCGGGGGCTCCCGTCACACTCGCAACCATGCAGCCCGCGCGTGCGCAAGGTTTTCAGGCAAAGTTTATGCGCGAATGGATGAAATTCAGTCGCCTAGCTTTTTTTCGTACGGATGATTTAAACGAAGATCAGCTTGACCAGTTTGCGCCAATCGGTGTGACGACGATTCTTTCAACCTTTGCGTTGTATACGGGTTTCGATGTCATGGAGATTTATCCCATTGACTATGATGACAAGTCAGGCGACTTCATTAAAAGTACAACTGGACAATGGAAATCTGTTCGCTTGGTGCTGAGCAAAGCGGGCAAACCTGTGACCTTGGATTACGTGAGTTTGGACTTGTCGGACGCGAGTCTGAGCAAAAACGAACCGATGCGCACCTGGCTCGCCCGCGAGGCTAAAAATCCTGTGCTGATCAAAGCGGCCTCCCACTTGCTACAAGAAAGCTATTTTTCTGTCATGCGTGATATTTTGGTCGCAAATGCCACCATGGTGGTTCAGGATGAGACAGGCCTGGACTACACCTATCTCACTCAGATTGGCCAAGTAGATTTATATGGTGGTTTTTTGTTTCCACACGAATTGTTCAATCGTAAAAAACAAGAGTCATTAGGGAAAGCTTACCGCGAGTCGACTAATACCAAGCCCTTGCCCTTTGCGTTTAGTTACAACAAAACAAACGAGCGAAACAACGTACAAATTGTGCGTCGTCAAAATTAGTCAGCGCAACGCGCCTTGTGATTTTATTTTTTTCGTGCAAAGGCTTGTTGACTAAATTTTAAAACGGCCTGATTAAAACTTTCCGCCTCGTCTACAAATAATGCGTGCCCGGCCTTGTCAAACATTTCGATGGTGATGAGGTCACGGGCACGTTTCTTTTGAAGCGCCTCGGCTTGCTCTTTAAGCCAGGGTCTGATGGCATAAAGCACGGGAATCTGTTGTTTTTGGAGGGTTTCACTCCAATAAGTGCGAGGGTAGGGTTGGTTGAGTAGCTGAATCGCGACATTCGGTGCGGCTTGAAGCGCCGAATCCAAAACGGCTTGAGCGAGCACGGTTGGTGGCGGCTTGCGATAAATATCCTGACTAAAGGTGCGCATGTATTGCTCACGTTTAATTGGATCGTTCATCGTTTGAGCGAAATTAGATCTACGTCCCGCAGGAGGTTTTCCTTCTCCTACAGAGTTGTCGATCAAAATCAGTCCACGTAGCCCCTTGGGCGTGTAGTTTGCAATGAAATCGAGAGACTCCAACACACCCAGGGACCAGCCCGCGAGGATAAAGTCACGGACTTGAGCCGCTTTTAAAAACTCATCGATATCCTGAATCCGACGCTTGGGCGCGTGTGAAAGGGTCGTCACCTCAGAGAGTCCCTGAGATCTTGGGTCGAGCGCCAGTACGCGATATGACTTGGAAAGGGCTGCGAATTGCTTTTCAAAGACTGCGGCGGGCATCAGCCAGCCAGGAATCAGTACAAGAGTTTTCTCGCCTCGGCCGGCTTCGATATAGTGCAGTCGAACGCCGTCGGAGGTGGTGAACGTGTGATGCTGCACAGGAGCAGCGAAACCAAGCGCAGGGAAAAGAGCGGGACAAAGCGCCATAGACAGAATCCAAACGATTCGTCTCAAGGGATTCATGGGTAAACTCCATCATCTAAGTCTGAAAATCAATCACTCGCTCACATTATGATGGAAATTACAGGCAACACACGTCTCTATGGCATCGTGGCCGATCCTGTCTCGCAGGTCAAGACACCGCAGACGATGCGAAAGGTCTTCGAAAAGAGAGGCACGGACGGGGTCCTTGTCCCAATGCATGTCGCGCCTGAGGGCTTGCCTGCATTCGTACAGGCTTTGCGTGGGGTATTGAATTTTGGCGGCATGATCGCGACGGTGCCACACAAGACCGCGATGCTAGATCTATGCGATGACATCACACCTGCTGCGCGTTTAGTCGGGGCGGTCAACATTGTGCGTCGTAATGCGGACGGCAGCCTCTCGGGCGATATCCTGGATGGGCAGGGGTTTGTGGGTGGTTTGCGCCAGCACGGGATCGAACCAAGCGGCATGCGTGTTTTTCTGAGTGGCGCGGGTGGAGCGGCCAAGGCGATCGCCTTTGCGCTAGCGGATGCAGGGGTTGCATGTCTAGACCTCTACAACCGGACACATACTAAAGCGCAAGACATCATCGCGCGGCTGCAAGCTTTTTATCCAGAGGTGTCGATGTCAGTGGTCGATGCGAGTCCTGCAGGTTACGATTTGGTGATCAATGCCACATCGCTAGGCATGAAAGCTGGAGATCCATTGCCTTTGGATACGAGCGGTTTGAACGCGCGGCAAATTGTTGCTGAAATCATTATGACGCCTGCGCTAACACCTTTATTGCTTGCCGCTCAGGCAAAAGGCTGCCAAATACAGTATGGTTTGCCGATGCTGGAGTGTCAGATCGAATTGATGGCGGACTTTATGGGGGTCGCAAAGTAATGGAGCAGTTCGACTATGTGATTGTGGGAGGCGGAACGGCGGCCTGCGTGCTGGCCAATCGCTTGACGGCCAATGGGCGCTATACCGTGTTGATGCTGGAAGCTGGTGGTGAGCCCAGGAGCATGTGGATCAAGATTCCTGCGGGCTTTTCTAAGCTGCTCAACGATCCGATCTACAACTGGCGTTTTGAAACCGAGCCCGAGGAAAATACCCGGGGACGGAAAATTGCGATTCCTCGTGGCAAGGGGCTCGGCGGTTCGAGTTTGATCAATGGCATGATTTACGTACATGGCCAGGCTGAGGACTATGACCACTGGGCAGCGCTTGGTGCGACCGGATGGTCAGCAAAAGATGTCGCACCGTATTTCAAAAAGATGGAAACCTACTTGCCGGGTGATGACGCGCGTGGCAAGCAAGGGCCCATGCATATTCATCAAGTGAGTGAGCGTTATCCGCTTGCACATGCGTTGTTGCAGGCGGCTGCTCAAGATGGTCAGCCCATGACGCAGGACTACAACGGTCAAACCCAAGAAGGTTTTGGATACTACCAAGTCGCGCAAAAAGACGGGCAGCGCTGGAGTGTGGTGGAGGGCTATCTCAACCCCGTCCGACAGCGCAAAAATTTAACCGTGCGCACGGGTGCGATGGTGACTAAGGTCAATGTGACCAAAGGGCAGTGCACGGGTGTGACCTATCGGGATTCGGCCGGGATACACACCGTCAATGCAAAGCTTGAGGTGATTCTCGCTGCGGGCGCGGTACAAACACCGCAGTTGCTCGAGCTGTCGGGTATTGGTGATCCGGTGTTGTTGCATCGTCTTGGCATACCACTTGTACACGCCGCGCCGCGTGTGGGTGAAAACTACATCGATCATTTTGCGACGAGGATGAATTGGCGCGTTAAAAATACACAAACTTTGAATGAGCTCGCGCAAGGTTGGCGTTTAGGACTGGCTGCTCTAAAGTACTTTACGCAACGCAAAGGTTTATTGACATTGGGGACAGGCTTGGTGCACGGTTTTGTCAAAACACAGCCGACACTGGCCACGCCAGATGTGCAGTATTTCTTTATGCATGCAAGCTATGCCAATGCGGCGATCCGCAAGTTGGATAACGCGCCAGGTATGACCATTGGGGTCGCGGGCTTGCGTCCGACTTCGCAAGGCAGTATCCATAGCAAATCAAACGATCCTACCCAAGGGCCCGCGATCCGACCTAATTTTTTAGCGACAGACGAAGATCGTCAAACCTTGATCGATGGGATGAAAATCGCGCGCCAGATCGTTGGAAAGCCGGCGTTAGCAAACTATATCGATTTCGAAATGAGTCCTGGTCCGCAAGTCCAGACAGACCTAGAGTGGCTGGACTTTGGACGCGCCAATGGTCAAACGATCTATCATCCAATCGGCACGTGTCGCATGGGCTCCGATGACCAAGCCGTGGTCGATGTCAGGTTGCGCTTTAAAGGCTTGCGAGGCTTACGTATCGTCGATGCCTCGGTCATGCCCGCGATGGTGTCGGGTAATACGCAATCGCCTGTGATGATGGTGGCCGAGCGTGGAGCAGACTTGATTCTTGAGGATGCTGCACAGGCTTGATCTCGATTTGAGCACCGATTAAGGCAGGGTTGTGTAGTGGGCCGCAAGTGCCATAAATGCGTTTAAGCCCGGATCTTGGCCGGTTTCTTCGGCGATGATTTCACTGACTGCGGGCGCAATGGTGGCCGCGAGTCGAGCATCAAGAAAGAGTAGACGTGAGCGCCTTGCCAAAACATCCTCGACGTTGCGGGCATATTCATTGCGTACGGCAAATCTCACCATCGCCGCCGTGAGACCGCCACCGAGATCAATTTCTGTACCAGGCACCGTTCGTATAAAAGAGGCCTCATCACCGTAGGCCGCTAGACCGGGTGCCTCGTGCATCGAGTGCTCAACGACTTGTCCGGTTTGTGCGCCCACGAGCGTCAGGTTTTCGGTCGAGCAGGGCGCTTTCGCGACAAGTAGTTTTGACTCAAAGCAATGTTTGAGTACATCCTCTGCCATCGCTCGGTAGGTGGTCCATTTGCCACCGGTGACCGTGACGAGCTGACTTGGACTGATCAAAACAGTGTGCTCACGACTGATTTTTTTTGTTTGGCCTGAGGCGTCGGTTGGCGGTTTAACCAAAGGACGAAGTCCGACCCAGATGCTTTTGATATCCGCGCGAGTGGGCGGGCGTCGTAAGTATTTTCCTGCTTCGCGCAAAATAAATTCTAGCTCTTCATGAAAGGGCTCTGGCTCTTGGCTCAGGTCATGCCGAGGCGTATCCGTTGTACCGAGTATGAGCTTGCCGAGCCAAGGTACTGCAAAAATGACGCGACCGTCGCTTGTATGCGGCACGATAAGTGCCTGGTTGCCGGAAAGGAACGCTTGATCAACGACAATATGCACCCCTTGACTCGGGGCGACGATCGCCTGACTGGCTTGGCCACGCGCTTCGTCATCAAGCTGTCGCACTTCGTCGACCCAGACGCCCGTTGCGTTGACGACGCAGCTTGCTCGAATGGTATAGGGCAGTCCTGTTTCGATATCTTGAGCCAAAATGCCGTTGACGCGATTTTCCGCGTCATGTAGCAATTCAACGGCGCGACAGTAATTCACGACCGTGGCACCCTGTTGTGCGGCCGTGCGTGCGAGTGCCAGCGCCAGGCGCGCATCATCAAACTGACCATCCCAATATTGAACCGAGCCTTTTAGGTTTTTTGTATTGAGATTGGGCAGGGCGGCTTGCGTGGCGTTGACACCGTGAAAATGCGTCCGTCCTAGACTGCGACGTCCAGCCAGCAAGTCATAGAGAAGCAGGCCTGCGCCATAAAAAGGCATTTCCCAGAAGCGGTAGCACGGCATCACAAACGAGAGCGCTCGCGCGAGGTGTGGTGCATTATGCAGCAGTGTCGCGCGTTCGTGCAGCGCTTCGTATACAAGAGAAATATTGCCCTGTGCGAGATAGCGCACGCCACCATGGACAAGTTTGGTCGAGCGAGAGGACGCTCCCTTGGCAAAATCAGCTGCATCGATTAATACGACAGAAAAACCACGCGAAGCAGCATCCAATGCCAGCCCGAGACCCGTCGCACCACCCCCGATGATCGCAAGATCATAAGGGGTCGCGCGTTCGAGTCGAGACAGAATCTCTCTGCGCTCGGTTTTCTTTGGCGCAGCCAATGCGGGCTGTGAAAAAGGATTGGTTTGAGCCGCTGTCATAGTAATAGTTTAATCCTGTGACCAAGACTTGGCACGTTCGACGGCTTGTCGCCAGCGCGCCCGCTTGACAGCTCTTTCAGTCTCAGACCATTGCGGCTCAAAACGCTGATCTTCTTGCCACAGAGTTGAAATTTCATCGGTGCTTGACCAGAGACCAACAGCCAAGCCGCCGAGGTAGGCGGCCCCCAGCGCAGTTGTTTCGACAATTTTTGGACGAATGACGGACACCCCAAGAATATTGGCTTGTATTTGCAAGAGCAGGTTGTTTTTGGATGCCCCGCCATCGACCCGTAATTCCGAGAGGCTCAGGCCTGCATCCTTTTGCATTGCCTCAAACACATCGGCAACTTGAAGTGCGATCGCTTCAAGTGCTGCGCGGGCAATGTGCGCTTTGGTTGTGCCACGCGTCATACCAATCAACGTGCCGCGCGCGTGACCGTCCCAGTGAGGGGCACCCAGACCTGTAAAGGCTGGGACTAGATAGGTATCACCGACATCAGGC
>Ga0247843_1003698_pt1 | contig 24362 bp, 25 predicted proteins | sample LaCruzMarch2017__FD_192420 | JGI IMG/M metagenome (GOLD analysis project Ga0247843, IMG submission 192420) | Freshwater microbial communities from meromictic Lake La Cruz, Castile-La Mancha, Spain - LaCruzMarch2017_8m | ecosystem: Environmental > Aquatic > Freshwater > Lake | place: Spain...
CAGCCGGGCCCATACAGTCCGACGCCCTACGTGGTCTATATCGCGCAGGCGCTGGCGTTCTTCGGGCTGTGAACCAATCCCTCAGGCGCGTGATGAGCGGTGGGCCCACACGGCGAAGAGCGGGTCGCCCGGCCACGGCGTCGGGCGCTGGTCGATGCGCGGCTGGTCCCAGCCGACCGAGCGGCGGAAGTACTCGGCCACGAGCCGCATGTGGAACTCGTCGTCGGTAGCGAGCCAGCCCCGGATCGCCTTGGTCGGGAAGCACCGGTTGGAGAACGTGCACACGAACGGTGCGCCGGGCCGCAGCACCCGGGCCACCTCGTCGAACACCTCAAGGGGCCGTACCAGGTAGTCCACTGACACCGTGCACATCGCCCCGTCGAAGCAGGCGTCGGCGAACGGCAGCGCGGGCTCGCGGTTGAGGTCGTGGACGACCCGTTCGTGCGCCTGCGGGTTCTGTTCGAGTTCAACGGCGTTCATGCCGAGCACGACCAGCCGCTGCGGGGTCCGAGCCAGATGCGACACCCACGAGCTGCACAGGTCGAGCACCTCGCCGTACAGTCCGAGCTCGTCGTAGAGGTCGCGCACGGCGCCGATGGCACCGTCGTCGATGTGCTGCACCAGCCGCGGTTCACCGTAGAAGCCACGGTCGTCGCCTTCGTCGGATCGGGTGAAGAAGCCGTCGGGGAAGTCGCGGTAGCGGTCCTCGCCCGGGTCGGACGACTGCGGCGCATTCACAGTCGGCGCCGCGCTGCGACCCAGCGCCGTTGTTGCGCAAGGACCTTGCGAGTTGCCGCAAACACCGTCATGTCAGGTGCCGCCCTGCCGTTGTTCCCCAGCATCTCCAGCTGCGCGTAGTACCAGTACTGCACGCCAAAGCTGGCGAAAGTGCGCACGGTTTTGATCCTGTTGAGAAACGCCAGCCAGCTTGGAAATAGCGCCAGTTGCGCCTCAAAGCGCGGCAGCTCCGCCAGGTGATGCAGGAGTTGGTCGGGCGCATCCGTCATCACACACAGCGGCCGTCCCACACCAATCAGGTCAGCACCGCCGCCACCGATCGCCTGTTCCATGACATCGCGCCGCCGGAAGCCTCCGGTCACCATCAGCGGAAGAGAAACTTTTTCCCGCATGGCCAGTGCGAAATCCACAAAGTAGGCTTCGCGCATCTGGGTGGAGTGTGCGACGTGTTGCGGCTCCTCCTCCTCGATACCCTCAACGCCCAACAACTTCGGCTGCTCGTAGGTGCCGCCGGAAATTTCCAGTAGGTCGACGCCCGCGTCTTGTAGCCACTGCGCCACCTGCAGGCTGTCTTCAAAGGCAAATCCGCCTTTCTGGAAGTCGGCACTGTTGAGTTTGACCGCCACAGGGAAGTCAGGCCCCACCGCCGCCCGCACCGTCTGCACGGTATCCAGCAGCGCTTTGGCGCGATTGGCGAGTGCGCCACCGTACTGATCAGCGCGCAGATTACTGCGCGGACTCAAAAACTGCGACAGCAGGTAACCGTGGGCGGCGTGAATCTGTACCCCGGTGAATCCGGCCGCTTTAACGGCGGCGGCGCACACCCCGAAGCGCCGCACGATCTCTTCGATCTCCGCAACGGTGAGCGCGACGGGTTCACCAAACTGGCCGCCCGGCAAACCGACTTTCACCGCAGAGGGCGCTTTCGGATGCGGATTGATGATTTTCTGTGTCTGGCGCCCCGCGTGGCTGATCTGCGCCCAGAAGTGATTGCCATTGCGGGTCGCGGCTGCCGCCCAGTGCGACAGCGCCGCCTGCATTGCGGCATCAGGTTCCCGGTCAATAATCACATTGCCCGGGCGCTCAAGGTGGTCGCCGTCGACAAGGATATTGCCGGATAACAGCAGTCCCGCACCGCCGTCGCTCCACAGCCCATACAACCTGTTCAGTTCCGCCGTCGGCGTGCCGTCGGGGTCAGCCAAGCCTTCCGTCATGGCGGCTTTGGCGAGGCGGTTCGGTAAGCGGGCACCGCACGGCAGGGAGAGTGATTGCGCGAGCAGTTCCGACACGATGGTCCCCGATGCGGGTTGGGTTGCGAACAGTTGCCTGAACTATCGCAGGACGCGTGACAGACCGGCCGACCCGGTATACCCTGGGGGGTATGAAATCGGTCCGTCTCGCTGTTCTGACCCTCGCCGCCGCCGCCGCCGTTGTCGGTGCCGGCCTCACCGGATGCACCAACGACGCCACCGCTACCGCTGTGGAGCCCGTCGCCGAGGCGCCTGCCGGGCAACCGGCCTACGGCCGGGTGGACGTCGCTCAGTTCGCGTCGCTGATCGCGGAGCCCGGCGTGCAGATCATCGACGTGCGGACGCCGGAGGAGTACGCCGACGGCCACATCCAGGGCGCGGTGAACATCCCGGTCCAGCAGTCAGACTTCCCTGAGCGGGTGGCCACACTGGACCCGGCTGGAACCTTCGCGGTTTACTGCCGCAGCAGCGCGCGCTCCAAGGGCGCGGTGGCCGGGATGAAGGATGCCGGTCTGACCAACGTCTACGAGCTCACCGGTGGCACCGTCGCCTGGACCGCCGACGGTCAGTCGCTGACCCGCTAGACGGTCCGCTCGCAGAGCAACGCCAAATCGGCGTGCATTCATTGGGCACGAGCTAATTGCAGATGTAGGCACAACCACATCTGAACTGCACAAACATCTGTCGGGCTGACAGGATTTGAACCTGCGACCACTTGACCCCCAGGAAATGGGACTAGCACGTTGCGCCCGCTCAGGCCCGGTATGCGCGTTATTCGAGGCCTGCGGATCGGGCATGAACGTGCAGGTCGTTCGGGAGCGCGCAGAACGTGTGGTCCCAAATTGGTCCCAGACCAACCTGCCTCAATTGTCAGGCGCCGACGAGCACCTGCAGTGCGGCGTGGCCGCGTCGCGAGTTTGTCCCGGTGGCTATCCATGACCGATGGTCGCGATTCTGTAAGGCCTTCCACAAAGCCGCGACCCGTCTCTGGTCGCTGCCGGCCATTCGGGTGCGGTCAGCAACCGGATCGGTTAGGGCGCAGGCCAATATCGCTGCATCGTCAATGTGGCGTTCTCGGTCGCGAGAGTCCTCCACATAGGCCGCCCCCTTGAGTACCAGCGCGCCGAGGACATCAGGGATGCTGAGCATGACGACGCCCACCGCGGTATTCACCTCGCAGTTAATCGTCTTGTTGAGCGCTGAAGTCCCGCCGGGGACTGCGAATACATTGCGGCCCAGCACCTTTGGATGGCGTTTCGGCGAGAGATGATCAGCAACCATGACGTCGATGGTTTCCGCCTGGCGGTCACCTCGACTGAATCGGTGTATCGGCCCCTTACCGATCGGTTCACGAAGCGCATAGCCAAGGCGTTCCAACTCGTGCTGGACACCGCTGAATGTGGCAGCGCCAGTCTCGATGTGCAGGATCATGTCGACGTCTCGGGTGGTGCGAGTGACCTGCACTCCCGCGTAGGCGGCATGGAGTTGCACCATCAGTCCGCCGACCAGCGTCCACTGGGTGTGCGGGATGGCCTGCACGATCTCAATCATCTGCGGCCACGGTGGGTGCACTCCGTCGGATGGTGCACTCATCTGCCAGACCTGCTTGCCATCGGCATCCGGAGTCATGTGGAACGGAAGTCGTCCAGCACGTACCCCAAGACACGCATGCCGGCGGCCGATTCACGGGTGTCCAGGGACCCAGCCAAATCGACCGCAACGGCGGCGGTAAGGACACGATCGACCGTATAGCCGGCATCGTCGGGCACTACCCGCACTGTCATGTCGCCGTCGACATCGTCGACGAGTCCCAGCGCTGTGGTAGCGGCGATGAAGTTGCGGGCACAAACGTAGCCGTCGGATCCATTGGTGACCGGCGTAAGATCGAACCGCTCGGACACGACCGGATCACGCAATGCGCTGACGCCTGTGTGCAGCAGTCCAATGTCCTTGCCCCAGCCCCTCATCCGATGCACCATCGCACGACGGCGCGTCATCCAACGCAACTCGGAAGCGCTACTTGTGCGCAGGCGATGACGCAGTCGCGACATCGCGGAGGCGTCCAGCCAGTCGACACGTTCTCCTGACAGGAGTGCCAGTGCAGCCCAAGCCGTCGCCGCCGCCCATGGCCGTCCGTTGTGGCGGCCCTGCTTGGCTAGCCGGTGCACCGACGCGCCATCGAGCAATAGTGCTCCGCCAACCGTGCGAGTCACAGTGAGTTCTCCCGCCCGGGCGAGCCGCGCGATCTGCCGAGCTGAAACCCCCAGAACCTCAGCGCTGGCGACGGTCGTCATCTCACTCACTCATATATAGTCTCAGGAACGACTATTTAACGCAATATTAGCTGTTCAAACAGCATGTAGCTGTGCGCGGCGTGAAGCAAAGCGCCAAGGGACTTGACCGACGACCTCTGACCGGGCCTGTGCTTCCGCGCTTCTTCGATGTCAAGACGCGCGCAGGTGTCGAAGTCTTTGGAGGTCCCCGAATCGCGGCCGTCGTCGTCGGTGAGCGTGGCTGCGTGCTGCTGGATTCCCACCGAGACCCGCACTCTAATTACGTTGTGGAATTCGGCGATTCCTTTATTTCATGCTGTAAGGTCATCGGAATGAACGAGATGACCACCGTCTTGCGCGAACAGCTGAGCCAACGGCAATGGGCCCAGGCCGACCTCGCCCGGGTACTCAACTGGCCCGTTCAGACAATGTCCGAAATCATGCAGGGCAAACGCCGAATCGACGCTGCCATGGCCCTTGACCTAGCTGCACTCACCGATCGGTCGGCACCCGACTGGCTGGCCATCCAGAACGCCGTCGATCTCGAAGATGCTCGTCGCCGGTTCGCCGATCGTGGCCAGCGAATCAGCGCTCGCGCCGCGCTTGAGGACATAGTTCCGGTTCGCGAATTGATTCGCCGCGGGGTGATCAGCCGCAGCGACCCTGACACTCAAGCCGCCGAGGTCGCTGAACTCATCGCAGATGACCGAACATTCGGCGCGTCGGCTAAACGTTCGATGGCGGAGATGCCCTTCAGTCGTGCACAAACCGCGTGGATTGCGCTCGCCCGGCGGAAAGCGAAGGTACTGACGCTCGCCCAGTTCGATGACCCCGGATTCCGCGGATTTGCCCGCTCACTGCCCCAATTAGCTAACGAGCCGAAGGATTTCGCATCACTGCCCAAGCGGTTCGCGGAACTCGGAGTCGCACTAGTCCACATCGAGCCCTTCCCCGGCGGTCGAATCGACGGCGTTTCTTTGGCTATCGGTGACAACCCAATGATCGCCCTGTCCGGTCGCGGCAAGCGTTTCGACAAAGTGATGTTCACCCTGCTGCACGAGTGCGCCCACGTCGTCGAAGGCCATTGGCGCGACGCACCACGACTGCACGAGGACGGCAGAGAGTTCATCGTCGGCGACCGCTTGGTCGAAAACCAGGTGAGCGCCCTCTCGGCCGAGTGGTGCTTCCCCGGCGGGCTAAGCAAGCAGCGGCCGGTGACGCGCCAACACATAGCTGCGCTCGCCGCAAAATTCGGCGTCGCCGAGGCACTCGTGATCGGCAATCTGCAGCACAACCAGATCATCGAATGGTCCTCAGCGCTGAGCCGTGGACTGCCATCTGTTGAGGAGGAACTCAAACTGTGGGCCTGACCAAAACTGGGCGGGAGCCGCCAAGCTCACCGCCCAGTTTCGTCAAGACGGCGGCAACCGTCTCGATACCTGTCAACTCCGCTAAGAACCGAAAGGCACCACTCATGATAGCTCTGAGCAGAATTCGCCCGTACTCGAACACAATCACCGGCGGCGGTGAACCATGGTGAGCCACCGGAAGACACTGAGTCCAGCACCGCAGCTCATGCTGTTCGCCGAATTATCGAGTATCGGCCAACCAACGATCGCGCAGAGCGCACCCCGCGACCGGCGGAACATCTTCGGCGGGAAGCGCAGGAACGGCTTGACCGAGGTTGGCTTCTACGACATACCGGCTGTCGCCCCCAACTCGTTGGTGCCCGAGCGATTGGTCGCCTTTTCCGAGGCGGTCGCTAGCAAACGCAAGCCGGACCCATTGGCGTGGGTGCATTTCTACGAAGACGACTACAGGTTTGTGCGGTTCCAGAAGCAGCCCGAGCGTTACTTCGAGCGCCTACGCCCATTCGCCGGAATCATCGGCCCCGACTGTTCGCTGTACCGAAACATGCCGAGGGCGAGGCAGATTGATGCGACCTATACAAACCAACAACTCGCCGCACAGATGCAAGCGGAAGGCTTCAACGTCATCGCGAATGTTCGGCTCAACGGCGCTGACTCGATCCCGTGGGCGTTGGCGGGCATCCCCGATCGCTCGACGCTGGCAATCGGTATACATGGCTGCATCAGATCCCTCGCGAATCGGCTGCATGTCGTCGCGGAAATAAAGATAATCTGCGACAACTGCCAACCGTCGGACCTTGTCGTTTACGGAAGCGGCGCCTACCAAGTGCTCGATCATCCACGGGAACGCGGCATTCGAGTCCATGTATTCACCGCAGATACGTGGTGCCGTTCAAACGATCGGCGGACAGCATGAGTAAACCGCGCAGCATGCTCGTAGGGAAACCCGACCACGCCTTCCGCACAGTCCGCGGATTCACCACCGTGCTCCACTTCGGCAAACAGGCCAAGCACATGCGCGGCCAGCCGAATCACGACCCCACCAAGTCCGAGATCACCGTCAGCATCACCGAATTGCAGCACTTCGTCGAACTCAGAGCGGGCACCGGCACTTGGAACCCACAAGGAACCCGCGAGACCATCGACTTCGGCGTCGCTATCGGCGTACATCGTGACGGCAGGACTGGAAAATCCACGCCCACCAGTTGGGGAACAATTCACTATTCCAAATCGGGTGCACACGTCGTGCCAGCTAATCCAGATCGCCACTAAAGGAGAAAACGATGGGATGGTTTCACGCTGAAGAGGCGGCGACGATCGGCGTCGTGATGAAATACGCTGACCTCAAACCTAATAGTCGTTATCGCATCGAGTTCACCGACGGTGAGGGCTACATTTGCACCTACTTCACCGACTACGAGAGTGAGAATAGCGGCGATCTGGACATCGAAATGGATGACCCGAGATACGACGAGTTCTACCAGATCTGGATGACGGTTCTAGAGACCCTTGTACCCGGCCGCCGCGGCTCCGCGAACACTCTGACAATCGACTACCGCGACTTCCCCGCTTCGATCGTCGACGCCGACACCGGGGCTACCATCTACCCCGCACCCACGACGAGCAGGCCAACCTCGTGAGGCTGCAATGCACAACGCTGTCGCTCGCCTACCCGGCGACGCAAGTCACGGTCCGGACTGACGGCATTCCCCTACTCCCCCAATAAATCCGTCCGAGTCCCGCTCCACGTCACCACCAGCGCATCCCGCGCCCGGCTGCTGGCTACATACAGCAGTGGCCGTTCCCGCAGCAGCGCCTCGGCCTTCTCCTCGTCGGGCGGGATGCGCAGCGTGGCCGGCGACGGGACGTTCTGGCCATCGGCACCCGACAGGATCACCCGGGAGAACTCCATGCCTTTGGCGCGGTGCATCGTCATCAACAGCGGCTGACCCGGCGCGGGGGCTTTCTTGTCGACGTTCATCCCCGAGGATCCCGAGGAACTTGCCTCGGTAGTCGGGTTCTTGGCGGCCCACGAGCGCCTCCGCGGCACCGTAGCGTCGCCAGGTTATCCCCTCGTGGGAGCCGAAGAGCACGACCGGATCGAGTTGCCCCGGTCGGTACATCAGGCGTTAACCAAGGTGGTAGAGGCGCTTCACGCGGGCAAGGCGGTGACCATCGCTCCGCAGTCGATGAAACTCACCACTCAGCAGGCCGCCGATCTTCTTGGGCTGAGCCGACCCACAGTGGTGCGCCTGATCACCACTGGAGCGTTGCCGGCGGAGCGGATCGGAAATCGGCATCGCCTTCTGCTCGATGACATCCTCGCACCACCGCGAAGAACGCCTCGCCGGAAGCATTCGGATCCGTTGGAGCGCACTTGACTGAACACGTTCTGCGGTCAAGTGCGCTAAAGAAGACGCACTTGCGGAGGCGAGAATAAGCGCACATAGCGCGCATAGCCGCGCATAGCGTGCGACGCGAAGCCGGCCATAGGTCCTACCAGGGCATCGCCAAGCAGTCGGTGGTCCCAAATTGGTCCCAAAAAACTTTCCGTTCGCAACAAAAAGTCCGAGGGAAAGCAGAGCAAAACTGCTGCTCAGAGCATATTCCACAAAGTCGGGCTGACAGGATTTGAACCTGCGACCACTTGACCCCCAGTCAAGTGCGCTACCAAGCTGCGCCACAGCCCGCGGCGCTGCCGGAATCGCCGGCAGCAGGGGATGAGCCTACCGCAGCGCCCGGCGGCCACCCGAATCCAGGGACGGGGCCCTCACACCATCAGCAACCGGACTAACCCGATCAACCCGACCACCACGATCACCGCCCGCAGCGCATTCGGAGCCAGTCGACGTCCGTACCGCGAGCCAAGCCAACCGCCGATCAACGAGCCCGCAGCGATCAGCCCGGCGGCAACCCAGCTGATCCGGTCGAAGGCCACCAGGGTGTAACTGATCGCCGCGACGACGTTGACCAAAAGCGACAGCAGGTTTTTGGCCGCGTTCATCCGCTGGACGTCTTCAGGTAACAACGCGCCCATCAAACCCATCAGCAGAATGCCCTGCGCCGCAGTGAAATACCCGCCATAAACACCCACCGCGAAGGTGCCCAGCACCAAGGCCGCCATCCGCAGCGGCGGCACCTGATCGGCGGATCGTCCGGCTGCCTCGGCTCGTCGACGCGCATAGGCCTGAATGCGAGGTGCCGCGATCACCAGCATCAGCGCCAGGATCAGCAAGACCGGCACGATCTGGGCGAAGACCCGTTCGGGCAGGTGCAGCAACAGGAATGAACCGATCAGTGCGCCGACGACCGACGCGGGAATCTGCCAGCGCAGCCGATGCCACTGGCCACTCAACTCCCTGCGGTACCCCCAGGTGCCCGAGACACTGCCGCCCACCACGCCGATGGCATTGGACATCGTCGCGGTCACCGGCGGAAACCCCAGGGCTACCAAAGTCGGGAAGGTGATCAGCGTGCCGGAACCCACCAGCGAGTTGATGGCGCCCGCTCCGAGTCCTGCAACCGCAATCAGGATCATGTGGGCGACGGACACCTCGGAACCCTAACCGGGCCGTCCGCAACCGGCGTCCCGTACTGGCGGGACGTTCGACCCCCGGGGGTGGGGACGTGGGCACCTGTGGCATCTGGACATTCTGAGCGAGAGCGAATCGCGGCCACCACACCCCGGGTCCGTGTTTGTCGGCGATTCTTGTCAGACGGCCCGATTATTATTCGAACATGCTTTCGAATCCGGTCCAGGAGGTCTTCACCGCGCTCGACGACGCGGTGGCGGCCCTCGGCGCCCTGGATTGGGACCGCATCCCCGCGCTGGAACGCCTCGACGCGCTCGACCGGCTCGAGACGGCGCGGCGTCGCCAAACCACCACCTCGCACGACATCGCCGGATCCTTGGACCGCAATGACGACGGTGAGATCGGTCCGATTCTGTACAAGGTCATCGCCGACGTCCTGCGCATCAGCCCCCGTGAATCCCGACGCCGTCTGCGTGACGCCGAACAGCTGCATCCCCGCACCACGCTCACCGGAACGCCGATGCCTCCCGAGCTACCGGCGACCGCGAAAGCCTGGGCCGCGGGCACACTCGATATCGACCACCTCCGGGTGATTCAGAAGTTCATTCGTGATCTTCCGGGACACGTCGCGCCGGCCGAAGTGGAGAAGGCCGAGAAATTCCTGGCAGCGAAGGCCGCGGAATTGCGGCCCGACCAATTGGAGAAGGCCGCTGACCGGTTGGCCCTGACCATCAATCCCGATGGCAAGTTCAGCGATGAAGACCGCGCCCTGCGCCGCGGGTTCACCTGGTGCGGCCGTCAACGCCCCGATGGCATGAGCATCGGCAAGCTCATTGCGACGCCGGAACTTCGCTCCTTGTTGGAGGCGTGGTGCGCGAAGTTCGCCGCACCCGGGATGTGCAACCCCGAGAACCAGAGTGCCACTGTCACAACAGAACCCACCCAGGATGTCATCGACCGCGATTCCCGCAGCCATGCCCAGCGCCAACACGACGCAATCGGCGCACTACTGCGCGGACAACTCGGCGACCCGAAACTCGGCCAGCACAACGGCCTTCCGGTGACCGTGATCGTCTCGGCCACCCTCGAACAGTTACAGGCCGGGGCCGGAGTCGCCGTCACCGGCGGCGGCACCCTGCTACCCATGCGCGACCTCATCCGGATGTCGTCGCACGCCTACAACTATCTCTGCGTGTTCGAGAAACACACCCAGCGCCCGCTCTACCTAGGCCGGTCCAAACGCATCGCGACCGGTGACCAACGGCTCGTCCTGCACGCCCTTGAACGCGGCTGTACCGCGCCGGGTTGCGATGTCCCCGGATACCACACCGAAATCCACCACATCGATGAGTGGGCCGACGGCGGCAACACCGATATCGACAAGCTCACCTTCGCCTGCAAAACAGACCACCCACTGATCAAGCCGGGCGGCTGGCGCACCCGCAAACGCAAAGATGGCCGGACCGAATGGATTCCGCCACCGCACCTCCCCCTGCGCGGCGGAACGAATAATTTCCACCACCCGGAACGGTTGTTGCCACAAGATGGCGATCACGACAATGACGATGAGGAATCGACAGGCTAGCCAATCCGACTAGCGCTTGCGCGGCGCTCGCTTCTCCCGCACCCGCACATTGATCCGGATCGGCGAACCCTCGAAACCGAAGGTTTCGCGCAGGCGTCGTTCGAGGAAGCGCCGATAACCGGCCTCGAGGAACCCCGAGGTGAACAACACGAACGTCGGTGGCCGGTTGGTGGCCTGGGTGGCGAACAGGATTCGTGGCTGCTTGCCGCCGCGCACCGGCGGCGGGGTCGCGGCGACCACTTCCTTGAGCCAGGAGTTGAGCTGCCCGGTGGAGATGCGCGCGTCCCACGATGCCAGCGCGATCTCCATGGCCGGCACCAACTTCTGCACCGCTCGGCCAGTCTTAGCCGAGATGTTCACTCGCGGCGCCCACTGCAGTTGCTCCAGTTGCAGATCGATCTCGCGATCCAGCAGATAGCGCCGATCCTCATCGACAAGGTCCCACTTGTTGAACGCCAGAACCAAAGCGCGGCCCGCCTCGATCACCATCGACAACACCCGCTGATCCTGCTCGGTGATCGGCTCCGATCCGTCGATCAGCACGACCACCACCTCGGCGGCGTCGATCGCACTGTGGGTGCGCACCGAGGCGTAGAACTCATGACCGCTGGCCTGACCGACTCGGCGGCGCAGTCCCGCCGTGTCGACGAACCGCCAGATGCGTCCGTCCAATTCGATCAGCGAGTCCACCGGATCGACGGTGGTACCCGCGACGTCGTGCACCACCGAACGTTCCGATCCGGCCAGCCGGTTCAGCAGCGAACTCTTGCCGACGTTCGGTTTACCGACCAGTGCGACACGGCGCGGTCCGCCACCGGTGGAGGCGATCTCCGACACTGACGGCAGCGCAGCGACCACATCGTCGAGCAGGTCCGCCACCCCGCGACCGTGGATCGCGCTGATCGGATGCGGCTCACCTAAACCCAACGACCACAGCGCGGCAGCGTCGGACTCACCCTTGTCGTTATCGACCTTATTGGCGGCCAGGAACACCGGCTTGCCCGCTCGCTGCAAAATCCGCGCGGCCGCCTCATCCGCCGCAGTGGCGCCGACAACCGCGTCCACCACCAGGATCACCGCGTCCGCGGTCTGCATGGCCACCGATGCCTGCGCGGCCACCTTCTGCTGCAGACCCTTGGCGTCGGGTTCCCACCCGCCGGTGTCCTGCACCATGAACCGGTGCCCGGTCCAGGACGCGTCGTAGGACACCCGGTCCCGGGTCACGCCGGGCAGGTCCTGCACGACCGCCTCGCGGCGACCCAGGATCCGGTTCACCAGCGTGGACTTGCCGACGTTGGGTCGCCCTACCACCGCCACTACCGGCGGCGGGCCGCTGACCGTTCCGGACTCTTCGGAATCGGTCTCGACGCCGAACTCCCACTCGCTCTCGTCGGACCACGTGCCGTCGTCGGTCATCGCGCGTTCTCGCGATGGCCTCGAATACGTCCGACGAGATCCCGTAGTGCGGCGATCACCTCGGTTTGGTTCATCTCGCTGGTGTCCACGATCACCGCATCGTCGGCCGCTCGTAGTGGAGAGACCGCACGGGACGAATCCAGGTGATCGCGCCGGCGCACGTCGGCCAGCACAGTCTCGTAGTCATCCGGCAGGCCCGCCGCGATGTTCTGATCGTTTCGTCGTCTTGCCCGGGTCTCGGCCGACGCGGTCAGGAAGATCTTCACGTCGGCGTGCGGTAGCACCACGGTGCCGATATCGCGGCCCTCGACCACGACCGCCTCCGGCCCGGCCGCCAACTCCCGTTGGATTCCCACCAGTCGGGTACGTACCGCGGGCACCGCGGACACCGCCGACACCGCGCGGGTCACCTCATCGCCGCGGATCAGTGCCGAGACATCCTCGCCGCCGAGAAAAGCCGCCTCAGTGTCCGGGTCATAGCCGACCGCCAGCGGAACGTCCGCGGCCGCAGCAATGGCGTCCGGATCATCCAGGTCCACCCCGGCGCGCACCAGCGCCAGTGTGACGATCCGGTACATCGAACCGGTGTCCAGATAGCGCGCACCGATTTCACGCGCCAGACCCCTTGACACACTGGACTTTCCGGTTCCCGCGGGGCCGTCGATCGCGATGATGGGGCCGCTCACATTCCCACCGCCCGGTGCAGCTCGCCGATCTCCTTACGCGTCAGCGCCCGGATGCTTCCCGGCCGCTGATCCCCCAGCGCCACTGATCCGATATCGGTGCGCACCAGCGCCGCCACCGGGAACCCGACCTGATCCAGTAGCCGACGGACGATCCGCTTTCGGCCCTCGTGCAGGGTGACGCGGAGCAGCGTCTTGCCGGGTACCGAGTCGACCACCGCGAAATCGTCGAGCGCAACCGGGCCGTCGTCGAGTTCAATCCCGGCCTTCAGCGACTTGCCCAGTCCGCGTGGCACCGTCCCGGCCACCGTCGCCAGATACGTCTTGGGCACCTCATAGGAGGGATGCATCAGCCGGTGGGCAAGTTCGCCGTCATTGGTCAGCAGCAACAGGCCCTCGGTGTCGGCGTCGAGCCGTCCGACATGAAACAGCTTTCGGTTACCCCGGACCCGATGTTCGACCAGGTCCCCGATGCACGGCCGGCCGCGATCATCGGACATGGTCGAGTGCATTCCGAGCGGCTTGTTGACCGCCAGGTACACCATGGAGTCGTCCATCACGACCCGGGTGCCGTCAACCCGGATCTCGCACGCATCCGGATCGACCCGGGTACCCAACTCGGTCACCAGGTGGCCGTCCACCTCGACCCGGCCGTCGATGATCATCCGTTCGGCCACCCGACGCGACGCGATTCCGGCCTGGGACAGCACCTTCTGGAGCCGAACTCCGTCGGTATCAGGCTTCTCCCGACGGCCGTCGGTATCAGACATCAGTGTCGACATCGAGCGAGACAGGCATGTCGGCCTGCGGCGCCCTGGAGAGTCTGGCGAACCGAGGCTCGCTGTCCAGGCTTTCGCTCAAGTCGTCGATCACATCGACGTCGGGTAACAGCGGCGCGATGTCGGGCAGTTCGGCCAGCGACGCCAACCCGAGACGCTCCAAGAAGAGTTCCGTGGTGGAGAACATCGCCGCACCGGTGTCGGTGTCGCTGCCGGCTTCGGTGATCAGTCCGCGCGCCAGCAGGGTGCGGATCACCGCGTCCACGTTGACTCCGCGCACCGCGCTGACCCTGGCCCGGGTCACCGGCTGGCGGTAGGCGACTACCGCGAGGGTCTCCAGGGCGGCGCGGGTTAGCTTGGATCGGGCACCGTCGAGCAGCAGTCGCTCGACGTAGGGCGCGAACCGGGCCCGGGTGTACATACGCCAGCCACCGCCGGCCTCCCGCAGGTCGATCCCGCTGCTGCAGGCCGCGAACTCCTCGGCCATCCGGCCCAACGCGTCGTTGATCCGGTACACCGGCTGCTCGGTCGCCGATGCCAGCGTCTCGGCGCTGACCGGGGTGTCGACCACTAGCAGCAGCGCCTCCAACACCCGGCGCAGATCGTCGTCGTCGAGTTCCCCCAGTTCAGTGGCGTCATCGTCGGTAGCGTCATCCTCGGCGACCACATCGTCAGCAGCCACATCGTCGGTCATAGCTTCTTCCGTCACAGATTCGCTCACCGACTCACTCTTCCCACTCGGCTCGGACCAGATCCTCGTTGATCACCTGATCGCCGGTCCACGAAACCTGCAGCACACCAAGCGGTTCTGATTGCTCGAATGCTACCGTCCGGGCCCGATACAACTCGAGCAGCGCCAGGAACCGTCCGACGATCTCGATGGGCTCGGTGCAATCGGCCACCAGTTCGGCGAACGAGGCCCAGTGCCCGACTCCCCGGCCCTCGAGGAACCTCAGCAGCCGCTCGGCCTGCTCCGGCACCGACACCCGGGACACGTGCAAGTGGTCGGTGGACACCACGGGCACCGGGCGCGGGGTGAACGTCGCCGCAGCGATCTCGGCGAAACTCTTCGCGTCGACACCGATCATCACCTCGGGCAACAGGGCGGAGAACTCTTCCTCCAGAGCCACCGCGCGCGGATAACTGCGCAGCGCGGCGGCCTCCAGTTCGGCGAACATCCCCGCCACATGCTTGTAGGCCCGGTACTGCAACAGGCGCGCAAACAACAGGTCACGCACCTCCAGCAGAGCGAGGTCCTCTTCATCGGCCACCTCACCGGCCGGCAACAGGCGGGCCGCCTTGAGGTCGAGCAGCGTGGCGGCGATGACCAGAAACGTCGTGGTCTCATCAAGCTCCATCACCCGGCCGATCTCGCGGGTGTAGGCGATGAACTCGTCGGTCACGGTGTGCAGGGCAACTTCGGTGACGTCGAGGCGGTGGGCGAAGATCAACTGCAACAGCAGATCGAACGGACCCTCGAAGTTGCTCAGCGTGACGTGGAAACCCTTATCGGCACTCGTCTCAGCACCGATTGTCGGCGCGGCTGGTGTACTCACTTGCCGAAGCGGTCGATGACCTCACGGGCCAACGCGCGATAAGCCAGGGCGCCACCGGATTTCGGCGCCCAGCTGATGATGGGTTCGCCGGCGACGCTGGTCTCGGGGAACCGCACGGTACGAGCGATCACGGTGTCGAAGAGTAAGTCGCCGAACCGTTCCAGAACCCGGGCCATCACCTCGCGGGCGTTGACGGTGCGGTTGTCGAACCGGGTCACCACAATGCCGCTGATCTCCAGCTTCGGGTTGAGTCGATCTCGCACCTTGTCGACGGTGTCGGTCAGCAGCGCGAGCCCGCGCAGCGAGAAGTATTCGCACTCGGTCGGGATGATCACACCGTCGGAGCACGCCAGCGCATTGACGGTGAGCAGACCCAGCGACGGCTGGCAGTCGATCAGCACGTAGTCGTAGCGGTCCAACACCGGCCGTAACGCCCGGCCGAGAGTTTGCTCGCGGCCGACTTCGTTGACCAACTGGATCTCCGCCGCGGACAGGTCGATATTGCTGGGGATCAGATCCAGGCCGTCAACCCGGGTGTGGATCAGCACCTCATCGATCCCGACCCGCGGCTCGATCATCAGGTTGTGCACCGTGTGCGCCAACTCGTAGTGCGGTACCCCGAGCCCGGCCGACAGCGCGCCCTGCGGATCCAAGTCGACCAGCAGCACCTTGCGGCCGTACTCGGCCAGCGCCGCACCCAGGTTGATCGTGGAGGTGGTCTTGCCCACCCCGCCCTTCTGGTTGCACATCGAGATCACCGCCGCCGGGCCGTGGCTGGTCAGCGGCAGCGGTTCGGGGACAGCGCGAGGGGGGCGGCCGGTCAGACCGATCGGCGCTTCGTCTCGCTCGTCGGTCACGCGGCTACTCCCACGCGGGCCATCGGGGTCGGGTGCATCGGCGGCGTGGCGAACATCGGCGCAAAGTCTAGCCACCGATGTCCTCTACCGTGGTCGCATGGCCCTCAAAGTCCGCCTGCCCTTCCTGCGCTGGTCGGTGCTGCGACTTGCGGCGGGGGTTCGGAACATCTCCCGAACCGGACAGGTCGGCGATGGCCGAGAGGCCGCGGCGGTGGACTACGTACTGCGTTACGCCCGTGCCGGGGACCTCGACGACGTGATTGCCACCATCGACCGCTTCGCGTATCAGGAATCCATCCTGATCAACGTCGGCGATGAGAAGGGCCTGCTCCTCGACGCCGCAGTACGCCGGGCAGACCCGGTGCTCGCTCTGGAACTGGGCACCTATTGCGGCTATGGCGCGCTGCGGATCGCCCGCGCCGCGCCTGTTGCCCGGGTGGTCTCGGTGGAACTCGCCGAGGCCAACGCCGCCAACGCCCGGCGGATCTGGGAGCACGCCGGGGTGGCGGACCGGATCACCTGCGTGGTCGGCACCATCGGCGACGGCGGCACCACGCTGGACACCCTCGCCCGCGATCACGGGTTCGCGACCGGCGGTCTGGATCTGGTATTCATCGACCACGACAAGGCCGCCTACCTCCCCGACCTGCTGCGCATCGTCGATCGTGGCTGGCTGCATCCGGGCAGCATCGCCGTCGCCGACAACATCCTGGTGCCCGGAGCGCCGAAGTACCGCGCCTACATGCGCGCCCAGCAGGGCACGACCTGGAACACCGTCGAGCACCGGACGCATGCGGAGTACACCCGGGTCCCGGATCTGGTGTTGGAGTCGCAGTTCGTGGGCTGAATCGAGTCGCGGCTACGCCCGCGGGTGGGCGCCGGCCCACACCTCGCGCAATGCGGTCACCGTGACCAGGGTGTAGATCTGGGTGGTCGTCACCGAGGCGTGGCCGAGGAGTTCCTGCACCACCCGCACGTCCGCGCCGCCGTCGAGCAGGTGCGTGGCGAAGGAGTGCCGCAGGGTGTGCGGCGAGACCGCCGCGGTGATCCCGGCTCGCTCAGCGGCGTCCTGCAGCACCTGCCAGGCACTCTGGCGGGATAGCCGGCCGCCCCGGGCGTTGAGGAAGATCGCCGGCCCACCGCGCCCCCGTCGTGCCAGGTCCGGACGTCCCCGCACCAGGTAGGCGTCCAGCGCGGCGATCGCCGGCCGACCGATCGGGACCAGTCGTTGCTTACCGCCCTTGCCGCGCAGCAACACCGACCGCGCGTGGGTATCGACGTCGTCGACATCGAGGCCCACCGCTTCGGAGATGCGGGCGCCGGTGGAGTACAGCAGTTCCAGGAGCGCCCGGTTGCGCAGGGTCAGCGGGCCGTCGTTCGGGCCGTCGCCACCGGCACCGTCGAGCAGTGCCAGCACCTCGTCCAGCGTCAGGCTCTTGGGCAGCCGCCGACTGGGGGTGGGTGGTTTGACCGCGCGGGCGACGTCGGTGTCGATGATGCCCTCGGCCGAGGCGAACTTGTGCAATCCGCGGACCGCGATCAGCGCCCGCGCCGCCGACACCGCCGACAGCGGGGTCACGTGTGCGTCCGGATCGCCCCGGCGCAGTGCGACGAGAAAATCGCTGACGTCGGTCTCGGTGACCGCACGCAGATCGTCGATCCCGCGCAGGTTCAGGTGCTCGCCGTAGCGGCGCAGATCGCGTCGGTAGGAACTGATCGTGTTGGCGGCCACGCCACGTTCGATGGTGAGGTGATCGAGGTAGCCCCGCAACTGTCCGTCGAGTGCGGTGAATTGTGCCGTCGTCATGAGTGTTGCCTGGCCGCAAAGGCTTTCGGGCGATCCGGCCACGGGGCGTCAGCCGGCCGGGTGGGCCGCCCCTCGGTGATCGCGGCGTGGGCGGCCAGCACGCCCGCCGCGGCGGTGGCGTTGACAATCTCACCGGAGAACACCCTCCGGGCGGCATCCTCGAGGTCCAGCCAGTGCGCCGTGAGGTCGGCCTCCTCGTGATCGGCCTCCGGGCGACCGACCTGACTCAAGCCCCGCGCCAGATACACCCGGACCGCCTCATCGCAGAAGCCCGGGGACAGCGCCACGTCGAGCAGCACCCGCCAGTCATCGGCGACCAAACCGGTCTCCTCGCGCAGTTCGCGGGCAGCGGCCACCGCGGGAGCCTCCCCCGGTTCGTCGAGCAGTCCGGCGGGCAGTTCCCACAGCCGACGGTTCAGTGCAGTGCGGTACTGGTAGATCATCATCAACCGGTCGTGATCGTCGACGGCGGCGACGGCGACCGCACCGTAATGCTCAACGACCTCGCGCATCGCGGTGCCGCCCCCGGGCATCCGGACCTCATCGGTGCGCAGCGCGAGAATCTTTCCGCGATAGACGGTTTCGGAGGACACCGTCTCGAAGACGTGGTCAGCCACGCGTGTGTTCCGACAACGGCTGCGCACCGGAGTCGTCGGCGAGTTCCCGGCCGCCCGCATGGTCGGGGCCGCCCGCAAGTTCGTGGCCATTGGAATGGTCGGGGATCTCCACCGGAAGGCGTTCCGCCGCCTTGTAATCGATGGCCGCGCCGACGAACGCGACGAACAGCGGATGGGGCCGGGTCGGCCGGCTCTTGAGTTCCGGATGGGCCTGGGTGCCGACCAGGAAGGGGTGCACGTCGCGCGGGTACTCGACGAACTCGACCAGGTGTCCGTCCGGTGAGGTGCCGGAGAATCGCAGTCCGCTCTCGGCGATCCGATCGCGGTAGGCGTTGTTCACCTCGTAGCGATGCCGGTGCCGTTCAGACACCTCGGTCCCCTGATACGCCTCGGCGACAACGGATCCCGGTTCCAGGACCGCCGGGTAGGCGCCCAATCGCATACTCCCGCCCAGGTCGGCCTCACCCGCGACAGCCTCGCGCTGATCGGCCATGGTGGAGATCACCGGATCCGGGGTGTCCGGCTCGAATTCAGCGGAGTTGGCCTCGCTCAGGCCCACCGTGCGGGCCGCCTCGATCACGATGCACTGCAGCCCCAGACACAGCCCCAGCAGTGGTAGCCCACGGTGCCGGGCGTACCGGATGGCGCCGATCTTTCCTTCGATCCCGCGGATCCCGAAACCCCCCGGAATCAGCACCGCGTGCACGTCGGCGAGCGCTGCGGCCGCCGCACTGTTGATCTCGGGGTCACCGGCGGCGGTCTCGCAGTCATCGGATGCCACCCAGCGCATTTCGACTTTGGCGCGGTGAGCGAAACCGCCGGCCCGCAACGCCTCGGCCACCGACAGGTAGGCATCGGAGAGGTCGATGTATTTACCCACCAACGCGATTCGCACCGTCTCCTGCGGATCGTGCACCCGGCGCAGCAGGTCATCCCAGGTGGTCCAATCGACATCACGGAACGGCAGGTTCAGCCGCCGCACCACATAGGCGTCGAGTTCCTCACGGTGCAAAACCTTGGGGATGTCGTAGATGGACGGCGCATCCGGGGTGGAGATCACCCCGTCGATGTCCACGTCGCACATCAGCGCGATCTTCTCCTTGAGCCCTTCAGGCACCTCGCGATCGCAACGCAGGATCAGCGCGTCCGGGGTGATGCCGATGCTGCGCAGGGCGGCCACCGAGTGCTGGGTGGGTTTGGTCTTCAACTCCCCCGACGGCGCCAGATACGGGATCAGCGAGACGTGCAGAAAAAAGCAGTTCTCCCGGCCGACCTCATGGCGAACCTGACGGGCGGCTTCCAGGAACGGCTGGGATTCAATATCGCCGACGGTGCCGCCGACCTCCGTGATGACGACGTCTGGCCGATTTCCCTCGGCGTCCGGCTCGGCCATCTCCAGGATGCGGCTTTTGATCTCATCGGTGATGTGTGGGATCACCTGCACGGTATCGCCGAGGTACTCCCCACGGCGTTCCCTGGCGATGACTTTCGAATACACCTGGCCGGTGGTCACATTCGCCGAACCGGACAGATCCCGGTCCAGGAAGCGCTCATAGTGGCCGACGTCGAGGTCGGTCTCGGCTCCGTCCTCGGTCACGAACACCTCGCCGTGCTGGAACGGGTTCATCGTTCCCGGATCGACGTTGAGGTACGGGTCGAGTTTCTGCATGGTCACCTGCAGTCCGCGAGCGGTCAGCAACTGCCCGAGACTGCTGGCGGTCAGGCCCTTGCCGAGTGAGGAGACCACGCCACCGGTGACGAAGATGTGCTTGGTGGCAGCCTGCGGGTGCTTGCGCAATGCGGGCAAGAGCAACCTCCGTGACGACGGCGCAGGGCTTTGGTCTGCCGGTCCCGAAGGCCCGGTTTGGGGCCTGCCGACCCACGGAAACTCACCCTAACACCGACGCCGGAACCCCGGCGCTGACACGCCCGTCCGGGTCCGGTTACGTGACCCAGCTCTGCACCCACAGGGAGAACTGGTTCCAGTACGTCGCGATCCAGTCCACCACCACGGTGTCAACGCGCGCCGCCCACAGCGCGACGATCACGGCAAGCAGTACCGCCAGGATCAGCAGGGCGATCGTGCCGCCGGAGATGTGGTTGCGGTACATCGTGGCAACGGCTTTGGCGTCCACTAGTTTCTCGCCCACCTTCAGCCGGGTCAGAAACGTTGACGGGTTGCTCTGCACCCGGGTGCGGTCGAAGAACTCCTCGATACTCGCCGACTGGCCGGCCGTCACGATCAACGCGGCGCCGTGGTGGTCGACGAGCAGCAGCGCAAGATCGGCTGCCGACCCGGCGGCGGGGAAGGTCATCGCCCCGATGCCCAGATCCTGGATCCGCTCCAGCCCATCGGCATGACCGTCGGCATCGGCCGGCAACACCACCTGAGCGCCGCACTTGAGCACCTCGGCGCTCATCTGATCCGGATTGCCGACGATGAGCGCCGGGCGGTGGCCGGCCTCGCGCAGGATGTCCGCGCCGGCGCCGACACCCACGAGCACCGGCTGGTATTCCTTGATGAACGGTTTGAGCATCTTGACGTCCTGGGCCGCCCCGGGTCCATCCGCCACCACCACCACGTGGCGGCGGCGGACGTCGACCTCAATGTCCGGAATGCCGATCCCGTCGATCAGCAGTGGGCTCTCGCTGCGAATGAACTCGATGGTGTTTCCGGCGAAGGCCTCAAGGTGGGCCACCAGGCCGGTCTTGGCGTCGAGCATCAGGTCGGCGATCTCCTCGTCGGTGCGCTCGACGCCGTGCGCCAGGTGCCGTTCGCCGGAGTACACACCGCCTTCGTGCAGGCGCACCTTGGCACCGTCCTTGATCTTCTTGAAGATCTCCGGGCCGGCATTATCGATCAGGACGATGTTGTTGGCCACCAGCACCTCGGGGCCGAGGTTGGGATAGCGCCCGGAGATCGACGGCGAAGCGTTCACCACGCCCGCGACACCGGCGTCAACGAGAGCGTCCGCGGTCACCCGGTCGAGGTCGAGGATGTCGAGAACGACGATGTCGCCGGCACCGACACGACGCAACAGGCGATCGGTGTCCCGATCCACCCGAGCAGTTCCGGTGACGCCCGGTCGGGCATTGGCATTGCGGGAGAGCAGCGCTGACATCTTCATGCGCCTGATTTTGTCCGTGACCGACGCGTGATGCGGGTAGGCGCGCCGTAACAACAGCCCCAGAAGTTACATTCTGCCCCATTGATAACATGCGGTCCGCGGGTCTGCACCAGCACTTACGGACCGGATCGCTCCTCCTGCGCCGCCACCAGCAGTTCCCGCGCATGCGCCCGGGCGGTATCGGATTCGCCCAGGCCGGCCAGCATCCGGGCCAGTTCGGCGACCCGGTCTTCGTCCGCCAGGCGGCGTACGGCACTGGCCGCTTCACCGGCGGTGGCCGCGGCGGCGTCCACGACCAGGTGGGTGTCGGCATACGCGGCGACCTGGGGCAGGTGGGTGACGACGATGACCTGGTGGGTGCGCGCCAATCTGGCCAGTCGACGCCCGATCTGCACCGCCGCCCGCCCGCCCACACCGGCGTCGATCTCGTCGAAGACCATGGTGGTGCCTTCGACGGAGGCGGCCAGCACCACCTCCAGTGCCAGCATCACCCGGGACAGTTCGCCGCCGGAGGCGCTCTTGCTCAGCGGCAGCACCGAGTCGGCGTCCCGGGTGCCGCGGTGCGCGGTGAAGCCGAACTCGACGGCATCCACACCGTCAGCGCCGGCATGCGCCAGCTCCCCGGACGGCAGCGTCAGCGGCGCGCTGTCGCCGTCGCGCGCGGCGATGGTGGCGACCGCGACGGTGAAGTCAGCGTCGGCCATCGCCAGACCGGCCAGTTCCGCGGTGACGGCCTTGGCCAGTCCGGTGGCGGCTTTTCTGCGCTTCGCAGACAACTCCACCGCGCAGGCCCCCACCTGAGTGGAGAGTTCGCGCACCCGGTCGGACAACCCGGTCAGTGCCTCCTCGGAGACATCGAGTGCGGCCAGGCGCTGCCGCGACTCTTCGGCCCAGCCCAGCACGCCGTCGACGTCGGCGGCGTACTTCCGAATCAGGGTGCGGAGTTCGCCCTGGCGGGCGAGCTTGTTCTCCAGTGCGCTGGCGTCGGTGGGCAGCGCACCCAGGAAGTCACCAAGTTCGCGGCCGACATCGCCGATGACCGTCAGCGCCTCACCGAGCTGGGTGCCCAGTGCGATCAGCGCGGCGTCTTCCGATGACTCCAGCAGCGTGATTGCCCGAACGAGACTGGCGGTGGCCGAACGGGTTTGGCTGTCGACGGCCTCCTCGTCGACACCCGACACCGCATCGCGAGCACCCGACGCGGCCTCACGCACCGCGTCGAGTTCGGACAATCGGCGGATCTCGGCCACCAGCGACACATCTTCGCCCGGGCGCGGGTCGACGCCGGCGATCTCGGTCAGCGCGAACGTCAACCGGTCGGCTTCCTGCTCGAGTTCGCGGGCCCGGTTGGTGCGGTCGAGGAGATCGCGCCGCGCGATCAGCCATTCGTCGCGAAGTTTTCGATACCGCTCCAGCGGCGCGGCGACGGCCGCGAACCGGTCCAGCGCACCGCGCTGTTCGTCGGCCCGCATCAGCCGCAACTGGTCGTTCTGACCGTGCAGTGTCAGCAGTCCGGTGGTGAAGGTGGTCAGCGTTTTCGCCGGCACACTGCGCCCGCCGAGGTAGGCCCGCGAGGGGCCGTCGCGGCTGACCGACCGCAGGGCGATGACGCTGCCGTCGTCGTCGCGGTCGGCGCCCGAGGAATCCAGGATCTCCTGCACGGCGGCGGCGGTGGCCGGATCGAGGTCATCGGTGCTGAACCTGCCCTCGACCACCGCGCGCGGCGATCCCGACCGTATCCGGGCGGCATCGGCGCGTGCCCCGCCGAGCAGATGCAGGCCGGTCACCACCATGGTCTTGCCGGTGCCGGTTTCGCCGGTCAGCACGGTCAGCCCGCTATCGAACTCGGCGGTGGCCGCGCCGATCGCGCCGAGTGAGTCGATCCGGATCTCGGCGAGCATTTACCGCTCGCGCCAACTCGTCACCGGCAGCCGGAATTTCCGTACCAGCCGATCGGTGAACGGCGCGCTGTCCAGGCGCACCCACTTCAGCGGGGTGCGGCACTTGGTCACCTGCAGTCGCGCACCGGCCGGTACCACCGCCTCGCGACGGCCGTCGCACACCACCACCGACTCGGGATTGTCGGTATCGACGTCGACGGTGATGACCGCGTTGGGGTTGGTGACCATCGGTCGGGCGAACAGCGCGTGGGCATTGTTGGGCACCACGATGATGGCCTCCAGGTCGGGCCAGACCACCGGGCCACCCGAGGAGAACGCGTACGCCGTGGATCCGGTCGGACTGGAGACCAGCACGCCGTCGCAGCCGAAGGCCGACACCGGCCGGCCGTCGATGGCGACCATCACGCCGAGCACTCCCCGGTGCCCGGCTCGCTCCAGGCTGGCCTCGTTGAGCGCCCAGCCGCTGTAGAGCACCTCCCCGTCGGCGCTGACCACAACGTCGAGGGTCATCCGGTGCTCGACGCGGTAGTCGCGCGCGACGATGTGGCCGAGGATCGTGTCGATCGACTCCGCTTCGGCTTCGGCCAGGAAGCCGATCCGGCCGAGATTGATTCCCAGAACCGGAATATCAGCGTCCCGGGCCAGTTCCGCCGCACGCAGGAAGGTGCCGTCGCCGCCGAGCACGAGAACGAGTTCGCAGCCGTCGGCGAGGCTATCGTCACCCTCGACCGTCTGGACCACGTCGCCCATGTCGAGGGCTTCGGTGGACAGCACCCGCAAGCCGATCGCGTTTGCCGCCAACGTTTTTCCAATACTGCGGGCGGTCTCCCTGGCCTCGTCGCGGCCGGTGTTGACAACCAGCAGCACGG
>Ga0247843_1003699_pt1 | contig 24356 bp, 27 predicted proteins | sample LaCruzMarch2017__FD_192420 | JGI IMG/M metagenome (GOLD analysis project Ga0247843, IMG submission 192420) | Freshwater microbial communities from meromictic Lake La Cruz, Castile-La Mancha, Spain - LaCruzMarch2017_8m | ecosystem: Environmental > Aquatic > Freshwater > Lake | place: Spain...
CCCCAAACCCCGCACCGCTCGCCGCGGCAGGCGTTCGGGGGGAATCTCAGCAAGGCTTGCCTGCGGCAAGCGGAGCAGAAATATATTACTGTCTTGTGAAGAAAAATCTTGCATGACTACATGCCCGGGCATCTGTGGTTTTCAGGATCCTCCACGGACGATACAGCGGTCGTCCCTCCACTTCGGGAACGCACGGTTCTTTGCTGCGGGGGCGGGAGTGTGCTACAGCATGGGGGTGAAGTTTCCTCTGCGGACGATTTTGATCCTTGCGGGCATCTGGGCCATGGCTGCGGTCGTGATCTGGATCTCGCGCTCCGCGAGCCCGTCGCCGGAAAAGCTGAGATCGTATATCGAAGCGCATCCGCTTGAGGGGATGGCGGAGCCGGGGCGGGCGGAGGTCATCGAGAAGGCGGCAGCCCAGCTCAACCGCCTGGACTTCGACCAGCGCCGGGAGCTGCGCGAGGGGGCGGTCCTGCGAAAGTTTTTCGAGGGCCTGACCCCTACGGAAAGGAGCCGGTTTCTCGATCTGACCCTTCCCGAGGGGTTCCGGCAGATGATGTCGGCGCTCAACAAGATGACTCCAGAAAAACGCCAGCGCCTCGTGAAGCGGGTGCTGGAGGACATCCAGAAGAACAGCCCGCAGTCCGCGGAGCGGATCGATGAGGAGGCAGTCAAAAAGATCCTCGAGCAGGGGGTGTCGAGTTTTTACGAGGACGCCAGCTCGGACGTGAAGCTGGACTTCGCGCCGGTGCTTGAGGAGTTGCAGCGAAACCTCCAGAAGACCTCGCGATGAGCCCGCGCGGGTTCACCATCATCGAGCTGCTGGTCGTCGTGGCGATTGTGGCGGTGCTGGTCGCGCTTGTGGGTCCCGCCGCGGGGTTCGCGATCTCGCGTGCGGATTCGGCGAAATGCCTCGGCAACCTCCGGGCTATCGGCATCGCTCTCAATGGCTTCCTTGCCGACAACAACATGACGATGCCTCCCCTGGCGGCAGGCCGGAAGAGCCTCGATGAGGACATCCCCGTGATCGACAACACGCTGGCTTCTTACACAGACAACAACCGGATCTTCGCCTGCCCGGCAGACCGGGACCTCGCAAAAAAATCCGGCACCAGCTACTATTGGAACAGCGTGCTCAGCGGCCAGCCGGTCGCAAACCTGAATTTCCTCTCGCTCGTCTCCGATCTTTCAAAAATCCCCATCCTCCTCGACAAGGAGGGCTGGCACCGGTATTCGGAAAACAAGGTCAACCACCTGTTCGCGGACGGCCATGCCGACAGGGAGCTCCGGCTGTTCACCGAGCCATGATCCGATTCGACTCGATCTGTAAAAAATTCCGCGGTCGCCCCGCGGTGGAGAGCGTTTCCTTCGAGGTCGCGCGCGGCGAAATCTTCGGGCTCCTCGGGCACAACGGAGCCGGCAAGAGCACGACGTTCGGGATCGCGCTCGGGCACGTCCATGCGGACTCCGGGAGGGTCACGGTCAACGGGCACGACGTGGCGGCCAAACGTGCATCCGCACTGGCCCGGGTCGGCGCCATTTTCGAGACCCCGGCATTCTACGACTACCTGAGCGGATGGAAAAACCTGCGTTTTTTTGTTTCCCTGAGCGGCCCGGTCCCGCAGGCCCGCATGGAGGAGGTGATCCGGCTGGTCGGGCTGGAGGAGCGCATCCACGACCCGGTGCGGACGTATAGCCACGGGATGCGCCAGCGGCTCGCGCTTGCCCAGGCCCTGCTTCCGGATCCGGAGCTGATCATCTTGGACGAGCCCACCGAGGGGCTTGACCCGGCCGGTATCCATGAGATGCGCTCCCTGATCCGGGACCTGCGAACCCGCCATGGCCTGACCGTCATTCTTTCCTCCCATCTGCTCCACGAGGTCGAGCAGCTTTGCGACCGCGTGGCCATCCTGCACCGCGGGTCGCTCGCATTTTGCGGGCGGTGGCAGGATACCGGCCGGCCACGTTGGGTTCTTGAAACCCCCGATGCCGAAAATTGTCCTGTCGCTCTTGCTGCTCTCGGCGTCGTGATCCAGGGCGACGGCTCCCTCGACCTTCCCGACCATCTCGACCCCGCCGAAGTGGTCAGGACTTTGGTGCTGGCCGGCGTGAGGGTGACGGAGTTCCGCAAGGCGGCCCGCACGCTCGAGGACTTTTATCTCGAAAGGACGGGATGATGTTCCCCCACCAATTTTCCGGCGAGCTGTTGAAGCTTTTCGCACGCAAGCGGACGTATATCGGATTCGCCGCATTCCTCGGCGTCGAAATCCTGATCCTGCTCCTGCTGAACCTTGACCATGTCCGCCGGTCGATCTCCCGCGTGATCGAGGACGCGGGATATCCCGCGCAAGATTATCTCTCAGGTCTCACGCTCGCCTTTCTCGTCCTCCTGTGGTCGGTCTTTCTGCTGGGCTCGCTGTATCTGGCTCTGGTTGCCGGCGACGTGGTGAGCAAGGAGGTCGAGGACGGGACCATGCGGATGATGCTGTGCCGCCCCGTTTCCCGCCGCCGGATCCTCTCGCTCAAACTTGCCGCGGTTCTTGTCTATTCGTTCGTCCTGATCTGGTTCGTCGCGCTGACCGCGCTGGCCGTGGGGTTCATCCACAGCGGAGCCGGCGGGCTGTTTGTTTTCGCACCGATGGAACGCATCTTTGCGCTGCACGAATTCGGCCCCGGCCTCGCCCGCTACTTCGCCGGAGTTTTCCTGCTGTCACTTTCGCTGCTGACGATCCCGTCGATCGGGTTCTTCCTCTCATGCCTCGACATGAAGCCCGCCGCCGCCACGATCGGGACGCTCTCATTTTTGTTCATGGACATGATCCTGAGGAACGTTCCGTTTTTCGAGTCTCTGAAGCCGCTTTTTCTCACCGCACACATGGCCACATGGGTTCATGTGTTCGAATACAGCATCCCCTGGGAAAAGATGGCCGGCGACTACGCATGGCTGTTCGCCATCAACGCCACGCTCGCCGTCCTCGCCCTCTCGGTTTTCGAGCGGCGCGACCTGAAATCTTAATCCTCGTTTGCGCGGTGCCGCCCTGATAAATTTCCAACGATGAGGATCATTGTCACCGGCTTGATCGGCCAATACGCCTTCGGCGGGGTTACATGGGATTACATGCAGTATGTGCTCGGCTTCCAGGCGCTCGGGCATGACGTCTGGTATCTGGAGGACACCTCAACCTGGGCCTATGATCCGGTCAAGCAGGAGCCGAGCGCGGACTGCTCGCACAACACCGGCTACCTCGCCCGCGTTATGCGGGAGTTCGACCTCGGCGACCGGTGGATCTACCGCAACGGAGCGGACGGAACCTACCACGGGGTCGGCGATCAGGTCGAGGCCGAGCGCATCCTGGCATCGGCGGATGTTCTGGCCAATGTTTCCGGCGCCTGCTGGCTCCGCGAACCGACTGCCACCATCCCGCTCAAGCTCTTCCTCGACGGCGACCCGATGTTCACGCACATCAGCCTCTCCGCGGATCCCTCGTCAGAGTTTGCGCAGCGCATCTCCGCCCACGAGAGGCACTATTCGTTCGGCCTCAATGTCGGAAACCCCGGCTGCCATGTGCCGACCTGCGGGCTGGAATGGCGTCCCACCGTCCAGCCGGTCGCGCTCGACTGGTGGAAAAAAACCCTGATGCCGGCTGGATCGGTCCACATAGCCGCGGATGCGTGGACGACCGTGATGAACTGGGCCAGCTATGCTCCCAAGGACTTCGGAGGCAGGGCCTACGGGCAGAAGGACATCGAGTTCGGGCGCTTCGTCGATCTCCCCTCTCTCACGAGCGAAAAATTCGTCCTCGCGATGGGCCAGGGGGTCGGGCAGAACCGTCCGACCGACATGCTCGAAAAGAAGGGCTGGACAATTATCGAGCCGGATGTCCACATCCCCGACTACGCCAGCTACCACGATTTTCTCTCCAAATCGAAGGGCGAGTGGAGCATCGCAAAGAACGGATACGTCCGGTCGCGGAGCGGGTGGTTCAGCTGCCGGAGCGCCTGCTACCTTGCGGCCGGAAAGCCGGTTGTCATCCAGGACACCGGATGGACCGACCATCTGCCTGCAGGAGACGGGGTCATGGCCTTCGAAACACCGGAGCAGGCTGCGGGCGCGCTCGCCGCGATTTCATCGGACTATCCACACCACTGCCGTTCCGCCCGGGCGTTTGCAGAGAAACACTTCGACGCGGCCAAAGTCTGCGCCGGGCTTCTCGAATGACAGACCTGAAAACCTCAGCTCTGGTGATTGCCGGCCACGGCTCGACGTTGAACCCGGATTCCAGCACGCCGACCCGGGCCCAGGCGGATGAGATCAGTCGCCGCGGGATTTTTTCCGAGGTGGTCTGCTGCTTTTGGAAAGAAGAGCCGTATTACCGGGACGTGCTGGGAATCGTGAAATCTCCGGAGGTTTTCGTGGTGCCGAACTTTATCAGTGAGGGGTATTTCACGAAGACCGTCATTCCCCGGGAAATGGGGCTGGATGGCCCGCTCACACGCCGGGGAGCCCGCGTGATCCGCTACTGCGAACCGGCGGGAAACCACGCCCGGATGACCGGGCTTCTCATGGCGGAGGCCCGCTCGGTGGCGCCTGAAGCCCCGCCCGCTGAAACCAGCCTCGTGGTTGTCGGCCACGGCACCGGCCGCGACGGCAACTCGGCGGAGGCCGCAAGAAAGCAGGTCCGCCAGATCGCCGAAACCGGAATTTACGCTGAAGTCCTCTCTGCCTACATGGAGGAGGTGCCGTTGATCGCGGAGTGGCACACATTCACCACACAGCCGAATGTCGTCGTCGTCCCGTTCTTCATCTCCAACGGCCTGCATAGCTACCAGGATATCCCCGTCCTCCTCGGCATAGCCCAGGAACCTGGCAAGGCGGCCAGCCAGTCGGATGTCTTTCGCCACAACCCCCACCAACTCCGCGACCGCAGGCTCTACTACGGAAGCGCGATCGGCACCGACCCCGGCTTCGCAGACATCATTCTCGATCAGGTTGCCGCTCACCGCTTTGAACCGACCCGGGGCATGGAGGAGCACCCGCTCACCGGCGGAGTTTCTTCGTTGTGATCCCTGCGGCGGCCGTGCTTGAATTGATGGGGCTATGAGAGTCCATCCGGCGATCCATTTTCTGGGGAAGAATGCCATCCGTCTTGTGCTGGCGGTCGTCTTTCTCGGAATCCCGTCCGCCGTGCTCTATCTGCGCGAGGCCGGGATCGGCTTCGGCGCGAAGGAGGCTCTCGCCTCGGCCCTGAGCACAAATGCCCTGGAAGTCTCGATCGGCCGCCTCGCGCTCGATCCGTTTTCCGGGCTGCTGGCGGAGGATGTCACCATCCGGGACCGCGCGGCCGGCGGGCGGCTGATCGCGAAAGTCAGCGACATCTCGCTGTCGGTCAACCTGAGCGAACTGTCACGCGGAAAGGTCGCCGTGGACACGCTCTCGCTAGAAAACGCGGGGGTTTCGATTCCCATTGAAAATGCGGAAGATGCTCCCCGCTTGGATCTCAGGCAGGTCCATGCCGAGGTGGTGCTTCTTGGCGACCGGCTCCGTCTCAGCCGGTTCGAGGGTCTCGTCGAGGGAATCCGCGTCGAACTGACCGGTCAATTTCTCAATCCCTCGTCGTTTCAATCCGGAACTCAGGCCGGTTCCGGTGACTCCCGAAGCCCCGGAGTTATCGCCAAACAGATTCTCGGCGAACTGGCACGCATCCAATACCCCGGCGGGCCTCCTCTTCTTCGCGCGACGATCGAGGCGGACCTCGCGGTCCCAGACTCCCTTCACATCGGCGGGCTGACGCTGAAATCCGGGGAAATCCGGGGCGATGACTGGGCGCTGCAAACCCTGGATTTGCACGCGGAGTTTGCAAACGGAAACCTCCGGATCGAGCGGGCCGCCGTTGCCGACAGGACGGGCTCGCTTGAGGCATCGCTCGAATGGTCGGCCGCAACCGGCCTGATCGAAGGAGCCGTCCTTTCCACACTGGATCCGGGACCGTTCCTGCGCGCCGCCGGGAAAAAAACCGAAGCCCTGCGCCTGCTGGTTTTCAAACAGGCCCCGGAGCTCAATGCCCGGTTCAGCATCGGAACCGGCCCGGCCAAACCCGACATCCGCGTAACCGGTTCGCTCCACGCCAGGGCCGTATCATTCAAAGATGTCGGCTTTCGGAATGCCGGATGCGAATTTGCCTGGAAGGACGGGGTTTTCTACGCGCGGGATATCCGGGTATCGGTCGGTAAAGGCGATCTCACCGGGCAGATCTGGCTGTCCCCTCAGGAATTCCGCCTCAAGGCGCACACCACCATCCCGCCGACCTCCCTACTCGGGCTCTTCGACCCGAAGACGCGCGAGTTTCTCGAACGCATGGAATTTGCCGACCTGCCGGACGTTTCTGTTTCCCTGCATGGAGCAAAACCGGATTTTGCGAACATCCGGGGGAGCGGGCGCCTCAAGCTCGGCCGCACGGCGATGCGCGGGTCCTGGCTCGACAGCGCGGAGGCAGACTTTGAGATCGGCGACCGCTGCGTCACCTACAAAAATTTCCGGGTTGCGACCGGGAACGGTCGGGGCACCGGCACGTTCGCCTACGACGTGGGGCTCCAGGAGGCCAGGCTTCGCGGGATACGCTCCACCCTGGTTCCTTACGACGTCCTCATGTGGATCGATCCGAAAATTGCCGAGGCGGTGAAGCCGTATCGCTTCCACTCCCCGCCCTCCGCGACCGTGGAGGGCAAGGTCCACCTGAAGGATGCCACTAAAAACAACCTCTCGATCGGAATCGAATCCGCCGCCGGGCTCGATTACGACCTGCTCGACCGGACGCTCAGCTTCGGGAAAACCTCCGCAAAAGTGAACGTCGTCGGGACCAGGGTGAACGCCGACATCCGGCGCGCGGCCCTCATGGGGGGGGAGCTGAACCTGAAGGCGGTTGTCTCGATCGATGCCTCGGACCCCACGTTCAGCGCGGATGCACAGCTCAGCCGGGTGAATTTCGCAAAGCTCACCAAGTTGTATTTCAACTACGACGACTCGAAGGGCGTCATGAGCGGCAGCTACAAGTTCTCCGCCCGCATGGGGCAGGAAAATCTCATGCGCGGATCGGGAAGCATCCGCATCGAGGATGGCAACGTCTTCGCCATTCCGGTGCTCGGCCCGTTTTCCGAGATCCTGGGATCGCTCCTCCCCGGCGTCGGTTACCAGACCGCCCGCCTCGCGACGGCCGACTTCACGGCGGCCAACGAGATCATCAACACCAAAAACCTCCTCATCGAGGGAGCCGGCTTCAGCATGCATGGATCCGGCGATATCCACTTCATGACAAGCCGCCTCGACATGAGCATGCGCCTCAATGCCCGCGGGATCCCGGGCCTCGTTTTCTATCCGGTCAGCAAATTGCTTGAATACATCTCGACCGGCACCGTCGCCGACCCGGCATGGCGCCCGAAAATCATCCCGCGGATCACCAAGCCGGGTGCAGCCAGGACGGAGAAAAAATCCGCCCCGCGATGAACGGTGATCCTTCAAGCAACTCCGGAAAACCCGCCGCCCCGCCGGCCGGTCGCACCGTCTCGTTCCGCAGCATCCTCCTCGCCGTCATCCTCGGCCTCATCCTCGCTTCGAGCATCAGCACCACATGGCTCGGCGCCAACGGCCTCGGAACCGTCATCCGCACGCTACTCGGACGCCAGATCGAGACAACCCTGGATGCCGTGACCGGGCGGGTGGAGGATCTCTTTGAGCCTTCGGACCGCCTTCTGCACACGTTTTCCAAGAGGGTCCGCAACGGAACGTTTCCGGTCACCGACCCGCTCATGGTCGCACGGAATTTTTCCGAGACACTTGAATTCGAGGATGGGATCAAGGGGATCTACTTCGGCTATGCCAACGGAAGCCTCGCCGGGGCCTGGCAGGATCACGGGCAACCGGTGCTCGTCGTCTCCTCTCCGGATGGCGGCCCCTGGAAGGAATGGAAGTCTGACCAACAGGGAAACCTCGTTCCATTTGTCCGGGACTCCATCCCCGGGTCATTCGATGCACGGCAGCGGATCTGGTTTCAGCTCGCCCGGGACCATGAGGGACTGGCGTGGTCGCCGCCGTATGAATTTGCCGGCGAGGGTCGCGGGCTCAGCGTCAGCGAGGCGGTGCGCGCGGCAGACGGCACCCTGATCGGTGTCGTGATCGTGGATTTCCTTCTCAAGGACGTCACGGATTACCTCGAGTCCCTCAAGCAACAATACAAGGGCGACACCCTTGTCTTTTCGATCCGGGGCCACATCCTCGCCTCCCCGGACGACCTCAACTCAGACCCGATCGTCGGAAAGATCCGCGAGAAGATTGAGGGCCAGAATGCGTGGCAGGAAATCCGGCACGAGGGAGGGCACTTCGTCACCGACTTCACTGCCAACGGGCAAACCTACATCGCCGGGGTCCGCAGCGCGTCGGTTCCCGGCGACCTTGACTGCGTGAGCGCCATCATTTTCAGCAGGAGCCAGGCATTCGGACCGCTTCTGGACATCATCTACCATGGCATTATCACCGCTCTTGTGGCCCTCTGCCTGTCGCTGATTGCTGGTTTTCTTCTGGCGGGCAGGATTGCGACGCCGCTGAAGAGCCTTGCGGCCGCGGTGGCCCGGATCGGGCGCTTCGACCTTACCCAGAACCCGATGCCCCGCTCGACGGTCCGTGAAATCCGCGCCCTCTCGGACTCAATCGAGCTTATGCGCACCGGGCTGAGATCGTTCTCCCACTATGTGCCGGTGGACCTTGTCCGCGATCTCGTTCAGGGCGGAGGGGTGGCCGCTCTCGGCGGAGAGAGGCGCAATATCTCGATCATGTTCTGCGACCTCGCCGGATTTACCTCCCACGCCGAAAATATCGCCCCGGAAGAGGCGGTCGAAATCCTCACCGGCTACTTCGAGGATTTCGGCGCGGCGATCGACGGCCACGAAGGGGTGATCGACAAGTTTCTCGGCGACGGGATGATGGCCATCTTCAATGCCCCGAAGAGGATCGAAGAACCCTCTGCTGCCGCCTGCCGCGCCGCACTCAACGGGATCTCGGCCATGGGGTCGCGTGACGGAAGCTTCACCGTCCGCGTCGGCCTGCATTGCGGGGAGTGTCTCGTTGGGAATGTCGGAACAGAGACCCGTTTCACCTACACCGCCATCGGCGACTGTGTAAATCTTGCCAGCCGCCTCGAAGGTCTCAACAAAACCTACTCCACCCTGATCATCGCCAGTTCGACATTCCGCGATGAGGCGGGAGATGCGGAGTTCCTCTGGCGGCGACTCGATCGCGTGGCCGTCGCGGGACGCAGCGCGCCTCTCGATATCTACGAACTGCTCGGCTTCCGCTCCAATGCCTCCGATGCCAGCCTGCTCATCGCGGAAAATTACCCGTCCGCATTCGATTCGTTCCTGCGGCGTGATTTCCTCACGGCATCCCGACTGCTCCGGCCCCTCCTCGCCGCCGACCAGCCTTCCCGGTTGCTCGAAGCCCGGATCGCCCGCGAGCAAGCAAGCCCCGCCGGATCGGGATGGGAGGGAGTCAACCGGTTCGACGAAAAATAAACCTGCGCGCCGGATCCCCGGGAAGGGCGCCCGTTATTTTTCTGTTGTGCCGCGGGGCGGGCTTGCATTCTAATGATCGCCTCTCCCAACGAGCCCTACATGGACACGATTCTCGAATCGCGCGAACTTCAGGTTGAGCGCAAACATTTCTTCATCGAATTCCGCGAAAACGAACGCGGCCGGTTTTTGCGGATCACCGAGGAAGCCCACGGCCGCCGGAACACCGTGATCATACCGAGCACAGGCATTGAGGAATTTGAGCGCGCCCTCGACGAGGTGCTCTCTGCCGTCCCCGAGTAGCCGCCGCAGGGGAAGTTCTGGAAAAATCATCCGTTTCATGGAAGGTTTGCGCCTATGTCCGATGGCATGGAAGCGCTGCGCAGATCTCTCCAGGTTTACAAGGGACTCGTTGAGGTCAGCGCCGCGATCAATTCGATCACCGACTACGGGGAGCTCCTGCGCGAGATTCTCGATGTGGCCCGGCGGGTATTCCTTGCGGAAGCCGCCTCGCTGTTCCTCATGGATTCCGAGTCGGGCAACCTGGAGCTTTCGATCGCGACCCGCGGAGAAAGCGGCTATGTCGAGCCGAAGCTGACGGTGCCGCGGGGCAAGGGGATCGCGGGCTGGGTGCTCGAACACGGCAAGCCGCTCGTGATCCCGGACGCCTATCAGGATGAACGGTTTTTCAAGGAGGCCGACCGGCTGACCGGGTTCACCACCCGGTCGATCCTGTGCGCGCCGCTGAAGCGGGATGCCCAGATGATCGGCGTGCTACAGATCCTCAACCCGCGCGAGAAACCCTCGTTCGACGGAAATGATCTGGAGGGATTTTGCGCATACGTGAACCTCACTGCGATCGCGATCGAGAAGCTGCGCGCGGTCGACCGGATGCGCGCGCAGGAGCGGATCGACCGGGATATCGCCATCGCCGCCGAGATCCAAAGGGAGCTCCTTTCCCGTGCGATTCCGGCCCGCGTGAAGGGGGCTTGTTTTTCCGCCCACAACGCACCGGCGACAAATGTCGGCGGAGATTTTTACGGGGTGTTTCCGGGCGGGAACAGGGAGATCTATTTTGCGGTCGGCGATGTTTCGGGCAAGGGGATCTCGGCCGCGCTGCTGATGGCGCAGACGCTGAGCGCCATGCATTTCGTCTTCGGTTCCGCCACCACCCCCTCGAAGGCTCTCGCCCTTTTGAACGAGACGCTCCATGCCAACATCATCCGGGGAATGTTTATCACTTCCCTCGTCGGAAAGATGGATCCTGCGAAGCGCCGTGTCGAGCTCGCCAGCGCCGGCCACTGCCTCCCCCTTCTGGCAAAAGCCGACGGAACTGTCCGCAAGCTGGACACCCCGGGAGCTATGCCGATCGGAATCCTCCCTAAAGTTCAGTATGCACATGGCGAGGTGGTCCTCGATCCGGGCGACCGCCTCGTGGTTTATACCGACGGCCTCAGCGAGTCGCGCCGCCAGGGAACCGATATCCTCTTTGATGAATCCTTGGAACAGGCGGCCTCCGGACCGGCTGTCTCGCCGGAGGAACTTCTCGGCCGGATCGTGCTCGCCGAGCGACGGCACCGTGGGACCGGACCCCAGCTCGACGACCTCACCATCCTTGTCGGAGGATTCGAATGACGGACAAGGTCTGTTTCACCAGCGACACCTGCCACCTGGCGGACGTCCGCGCACGGGTGAGATCGTTTCTTTCCGCGAACGGCTTCGACGACTGCGCCTCGGAACTGATGGTTCTCGCCCTCGATGAAGCCTGCACGAACGTCATCCGCCACGCCTACGGACACCAGTGCAAGCCGGTCCGCTTGGAGATGAGTTCCCTCTCCGGAAAAATCCGTTTTGTCCTGCGCGACTACGGGAGGAAGTGCGATCCGGCGAAAATCAAGAGCCGCGCGCTCGAGGACATCCGTCCCGGCGGGCTCGGCGTGCACATCATCCGCCAGGCATTCGACCGGGTAACCTACCTCCCGCAGGCGCGCGGAACCCGCCTCGTGCTGGAAAAATCGCGCCCGGCCTGAGCCTTCAATAAATCCAGGCGGTCTTGCAATGCGGGAGGAGGGTTTCCTCAGGTCGATTTTGCCCGGGCGGCGAGAAAGCATTCGTAGGCGTTGAGGATGCCGTCCCGGAGAGAAATTTTCGGCTTCCATCCGAGCGCGAAGAGCTTCGTCATGTCGAGAAGCTTGCGCGGCGTGCCGTCGGGCTTGGACGTATCGAAAGCAAGCCCCCCCTGAAACCCGAGCACTTCACAAATCGTCACCGCCAACTCGCGGATCGTGATATCCTCACCGCATCCGATATTGACAATTTCCGGAGAATCATAGTTTTCCAGAAGAAAGACGCACGCATCTGCCAGGTCATCTACATGGAGAAACTCGCGGCGGGGGCTTCCGGTTCCCCAGATCGGAATCTCCTTCGCTCCGGACAGCTTCGCCTCGTGCACCTTGCGGATGAGTGCCGGAAGGACATGGGACGTATGGAGGTCGAAGTTGTCGTTCGGGCCGTAAAGGTTCGTCGGCATCGCGGAGAGGAAGTTCTTGCCGTATTCCTTCGCGTAGGCCTGGCAGAGCTTGACGCCTGCGATTTTTGCCAGCGCGTAGGCGTCGTTTGTCGGCTCAAGCTCCCCGGTGAGAAGCGAGCTCTCCGGAATCGGCTGCGGGGCGAATTTCGGGTAGATGCAGGAGCTCCCGAGGAAGAGAAGCTTCCGCGTCCCGAAATCCGCAGCCGAGCTGATCACGTTGTTCTGGATCGTCAGGTTTTCGAGCAGGAACTCCACGGGCTTTTCAGAATTGGCAACAATCCCCCCGACCCGGGCTGCTACATCCACCACCACCTCCGGCCGCTCGGCCTCGAAAAAGCCCCTGACAGCCGGACGGTCCAGAAGATCCAGTTCCCTGCGTGTGCGGAGGATCAGGTTCTCATAACCGCACGCCAGCAGACGCCGCACAATCGCGCTTCCCGCCATCCCGCGGTGCCCGGCCACAAAAATTTTCAATCTCTTTTCCATGCAGATGAAAACCTACAAATGAGCGCCGTGCATGGGAAGCCAGATCCGTTGCTACGCCGCTGCATTGGCTCACTCCAGAGCGGCGGAGAGGGCCGGAAATTTGTAAGGATACCCGAGCCGCAGTGCAACTCCCGGACGCACGCGGCTGCTGTCCAGCATCACGTGCGAAAGCCCGCCGAGCGCGATGCGCAGCACGAATGCCGGAACGGGAAAAACCGCCGGCCGGTGTACGGATGCGGCCAGAGTCCGCGTGAATTCGGAATTTCTCACCGGATCCGGCATGACGGCGTTCACCGGGCCTGAGACGTTCGGCTCCCGAAGCGCCCAGAGGATCATTCCAGCCACATCCTCCACATGGACACAGCTCATCCATTGCCGGCCGGATCCGAGGTTCCCTCCGAGCCCCGCACGGAACAATGGCCGGATCATCCGCAGCGCCCCGCCCTCTCCGATCACAAATCCGATCCGCGCGATCACGACTCTCGTTCCGCCGGCAGCAGCCTCCATGGCAGTCGATTCCCAGGCGCGGCAGGTTTCCGCCAGAAATCCGCCGCCGGCCGGTGACGACTCGTCCACTTCCCGCTCCCCCGTGTCGCCATAAATTCCGACAGCCGAGGCATTGATCAACGTGCGGACCGAACTCCCCCGGATCGCCTCCACCACCCGCCTAGTCCCGGCAACCCGGCTCTCCAAAATCCTCCTCTTCCGCTCCGCTGTCCACAGCCCGAGAATCGGCTCTCCCGCGAGGTTGACGACCGCATCCAGACCGGACAAATCCCCGCTCCCGGAAAAAACGCGGAAGCCGGGCCGTTCCCTGCGCGAAAAACAAACAGCCTCGACTCCCTCCGCGGCCGCAAGCCGGCGCAAAACGCCTCCCACAAACCCCGAAGCCCCGAAAAATCCCGCTCGAATGTCCGCCATCCTCAAAGCATAACCCATCCCTCCCAAAATGCGGACCAATTATTCACACCATCACCACCGGAACATCTCCCGTTTATTTTGCAAAACTTCGATGCGGCCGCATCAAAGTTTTGTAAAAATCGGGGGTGTGTCGGGAGGTCGAGGGGCGGGGTGGGCTGGACAATTCGGGGGGAGGGTGATCAACATGCACGGCATGCCGGACGATTCCAGACGCACGATTTCGCAATTGCGGCGGGACTGCCGCACAGGACCGCTTTCGGCCCGGGTGCGCGGGCAGGTCGAGGAGCTGACCAGGAAAGATTCCGCAAACGGCAAACCCTACTGGGAGGTGAAGCTCCGGGACGCCTCCGATGTCATGACGCTCCGTGCCTGGACGGATACAGCGGCATTTGATTCCTGCGAGGAGCTCGACCGCGGGGCCTGCGTGGAGATCGAGGGCGAGTTTCTCATCAACGGAAGTTTCGGGCTCGACGGGCGGCGCTGGCGGATGAAGCCGCTGCGGGCTGAGGAGGCTGCAGGCCTTTTTGCGGGAAGCCCGGAAGAATCCGCCGCAGCGGAGGGGGACCTGTCGGATATCCGGAAATTCTGCGAGGGGATGGAGGACCCTCGCCTGCGGGCGCTTTGCCTGCTTTTTCTCGATGAACACGGCGACCGGTTCCGACGGGCGGCTGCGGCCCGGGTGAACCACCATGCGCACCGCGGCGGGCTTCTCCGCCACACCGCGCAGATGATGCGATCGGCGGACGCCCTCTGCGGGGTTTATCGGGAGCTGAACAGCGAACTCCTTCTGGCAGGCGTGCTGTTCCACGATACCGGGAAACTTTGGGAGATGTGCCCGCCCGAGATGGGATTCGAGATGCCCCGGGAGATGCGCGGCGAACTGCTTGGGCACATCAGCATCGGTGTCGAACTGGTGAACGCACTTTGGCGGAAGCTGCCTCTTGAAGAATGGAAATCGATCGATCCGGGCTCGGAGGATGTGCGGCTGCACCTGCTTCACCTGATTGCCTCCCACCACGGGGAACTGCAGTTCGGCTCCCCGGTCGAGCCAAAAACCCCGGAGGCCATGGCCCTGCATTTTGTGGACAATATCGACGCCCGGCTTGAGATGTTCGCGATGGCCTACGCCCGCCAGCCCGAGATCGCTCCGGGCATTCACGAACGCGTCCGGACGCTGAACACCTCGCCGGTGCGCCCGCTGAAGAGGTCCTCCGCAACGCCCGGATAACCGGGCTGGAAGTTTTCCCCGCGACCCGCTAACGATCTCCGCGTGTTCGCGCAGTTTTTCATTCCTGGAATCGCGACGGTTTTTGCCGCCGTGGCATTCCGCCGTGCGCTTCCGGTCGCGCTCTCCAATCCCTGCGGGTTTCCAAAGGCACCATGGGGATGGCCCGAAGGCGTCCTGTCGGGGGGGCTGGTCGCGCTGTTTCTGGCCATGGCCGCAGAATCCTTCGGCCGCCCTCCTGGAAAAATCGATCTGGGCGGCGTGCTCACCGGGTTTGCATTGTATGCCGGGCTGATCTCCCTGGTGATGGGGATTCTTGTATTCCGCGGCTTCGACCTCGTGAGCGCATTCGGGCTGAAAACGCGCGGATGGGGATGGAAGACCGTGTTTGGCTGGCTGCTGATGTTTCTTCCCCCGATATTCCTTGTGCAGGCGGCCATCTATTTTTTTGCCGGGCCGGAACAAAGCCCGCAGCCGATTGTGGATTTCCTTTTGCAGAGCAAGGGGTGGCAGGAGCGGGCGGCCGTCTTCGCGGTGGCCGTCCTGGCCGCTCCGGTCACGGAGGAGTTGATTTTCCGCGGCTGCCTCTATGGGGTGCTCCGGTCGCATTGGGGACGACCTGCGGCCATTGCGGTGACGGCAGTGCTGTTCGCCCTGATTCACGGCCATGTCCCCTCCATTCCCGGGCTTCTGATCCTGGCGACCGGGCTGTTGCTGGTTTACGAGCGCTGCGGGTCGCTGTGGGCACCGGTGGCGATGCACGCGACGTTCAATGCGCTGAACATTATCGGAGCGCTCACGTGGACGGATTTCTTCAAATGAACAGCGAGGATGTGCTGCTCCGGAAAATCCTTCGCGGACTGGAGGGGCACCGGGATCTTCTTGTCGGGCCCGGCGACGATTGCGCGGTCGTGCGGGAGGGGGGCCGGCTCGTTCTTCTCAAAACCGACTGCGTTGTGGAGGACGTCCACTTTTTACGACGTCACGAACCAGACCGTGTCGGCTGGAAAGCGATCTGCCGCCCGCTCAGCGACATCGCCGCGATGGGGGGAGTCCCCGGATTCGCTCTGGTCACCATCTTCTCTCCGCCGGATGTCGACCCGGCCTACTGGCAGGCCTTCTACCGCGGGATCCGGCGTGCCGCCCGGAAATTTCAAGTGACGGTCGCGGGCGGAGAAATCTCCCGTCAGCCGCACGGTATCGCCATCTCGATCGCGTTGACCGGCACGATGGGCGGAGTGCGTCCGGTGCTGCGCAGCGGAGGCCGGCCGGGCGATCTGCTCTTTGTCACAGGCCGGCTCGGCGGGACACTGGCCGGCCACCACCTGGATTTTGAACCGCGTCTGGCGGAGGGCCGCTGGCTCGCCTCCCGTGTTCGCCCTCATGCGATGATGGATCTCAGCGACGGGATGGGCAGCGATCTTCCCAGGCTTGCAAGGGCCTCGGGCTGCGGATTCGAAGTGGATCTCTCAAGCCTTCCCGCGAGAAAAGGAACCACCGAGAGCTCCGCCCTCACCGATGGCGAGGACTACGAACTGCTCCTGGCGGTCCCGGCCCGCGGGGCTGGGCGGCTCCTGAAGGAATGGCCTTTTCCGCGCACGGATCTCACCTGCATCGGAAAACTCACCGGTTCCGGCAGGGCCCCGAAGAACTGGCCCGGCGGATGGGACCATTTTTCCGTTGTCAGGACCCCGCCACTCGGCCAGCGTGCAGGTGTCTCGCCGGCGAAAATCCGGCGGGCGCGAATTTAAGGCCCATGATCCGGATCAACTACAAGCCGGCCGGCACTCCGCCCGCCACGCTGCTTCCGCGGGAGGGGGCAAAAAAGCGCGCTGAGATCAGCCTTATCCAGTATGACTCCGAAAGCATCCTGGAGTCCGATTTTGATTCATTCGAGGAACTGGTCCCGAAGCTGGATCCCAACAAGGTCAACTGGATCAACATCGACGGGCTCGGTGACATCGAGCTCCTCCGCAAGCTGAGCGAGCATTTTCAAATCCACCCCCTCGCGCTGGAAGATGTTTTGAACACGGCCCAGCGGCCGAAGGTCGAGCACTTCACCAACCACTTCTTCATCGTCAGCGAGATGATCTACTTCGACGAGGCGAGCCAGCTTGCCTTCGAGCAGGTCAGCCTGTTTCTCGGGGATTTTTTTGTCATCACAATCCAGGAGGAATGCGGACACGACGTCTTCGAGCATGTCAGGGCACGGCTCCGGGCGGGTCGCGGGTATGCGCGCAAAATGAAGGCCGACTACCTCTCCTACGCGCTGCTCGACGCGACGGTGGACCAGATTTTTCCGGTGCTGGAATCGGTCGGCGACTCGATCGAGTCCGTCGAGGAGGAGCTGTTGGACAAGCCGACGCGCGCCTCCTTGAAAAAGCTGTATGAGGCAAAACGGCTGCTCCTCCACCTGCGGCGCGCCGCCTGGCCGCACCGCGAGATTTTCAATTCGCTCATCCGCGACGATACCGGCCTGATCGGTCGCGAGACGCAGATCTTTCTCCGCGACTGCTACGACCATATCACCCAGATCATCGACATCATCGAAAGCTACCGCGACCTCACCGCCGGGCTCATGGACCTGTATCTGTCGAGCCTGGGATTCCGGACGAACGAGATCATGCGGGTGCTCACGGTGGTGACAGTCATGTTCATCCCGCTCACGTTCTTCGCCGGCGTCTACGGGATGAATTTCAACACCGACTCCAGGTGGAACATGCCGGAGTTGAACTGGCCGTTCGGCTACGCGTTTTTCTGGAGCGTCTGCCTCTGCACCGTTGTGGGAATGCTCTTTTTCTTCAAGCGCAGGAAATGGCTCTGAAGAACGTCCTCATCCTCACGGCGGGATTCGGGGAAGGCCACAATGCCGCCGCCCGGAACCTTGCGGCCGCCCTCGATGAAGGCGGGGTCCACGCGGAGGTACACGACGGTTTTGACGAGGCCTATGGATGGGTGAACCGTCTGGTTCAACGGCTCTATCTGTTCGCCATCAACCATGTTCCGGCGCTCTGGAGCGCGGTTTTTTTTCTGCTCGACAAGACCGCCGTCGTCGGGGGCGGAATCGGAGTCTTCGGCCGCGCCGCCAGCCTGCTGGCCCGACAGATTGCCAGGCAGAACCCCGACGTGATCGTGAGCACCTATCCAGGCTATGGATACCTGCTGGACCTGCTCCGGCGGAAAGGAGAAGCCGGAGACGCGCTGCTCGCCACAATCGTCACCGACTCCCTCACGGTCAACTCGGTCTGGTATCGCTGCAAAAGCGACTGCTTCCTCGTTGCCAATGAGGCCACCGCCGGAGTGATGCGCGCCGCCGGGGTGCCGGCGGAAAAAATCCATGTGACCGGATTTCCTGTCCCCCTGGTGTTTTCCGAGCCCCCGCCTCCGCGCGGGGATTCTGTCCATGAGGTGTTTTTCATGATCAACTCCTCCCACCACCTTGCTCCCGCGATCGTTGGGGAGCTCCTGGAGGTGGGGGGGATCCGCCTGACGGTCGCCGTCGGCCGCGATGCGGATCTGGCGCGCGCCTTGAAGAGACTGGCGGCAGAGCGCAACCTGGAGCTTGAAATTCATGGCTGGACACCCGAGATCCCGAACCTGATCCGGCGCAGCCACCTTCTCATCAGCAAGGCCGGAGGAGCCACCGTGCAGGAAGCCCTCGCCGCCCGAACCCCGATGATTATCACGCAGATCATCCCCGGGCAGGAGGAGGGAAATGCCCGGCTGATCATGGAAAGCGGGGCGGGCGAACTGGCGGCGACCCCGGCCGCGATCGCCGATGCTGTCAGGCGGACCTTCGCGGACGGGGCTGGGCTCTACCGCGAACGCCTCGCCGCCACCTCCCGGCTCAGCCGCCCGGATTCCTCCCGCACCGCAGCCCGTTTTCTCGCATCCCTCATCAAATGAAAATTGAAGCCGCCATATTCGATATCGGAAACGTCCTCCTGTTTTTCGATTACATGAAAGCCGCGAACCGGCTGGTCGCGAAAAACCGCCTTGCCGCGCCGCCGGATCGTGTGGGGATCACCGCCCTGTGCCACGAGTTCGAGATCGGCCACACCTCGAGGGCGGAGTTCCTTTCCCTGGTTCGGGCGGAGTTCCACGACTCCGGCGACGAGTCGGATTTTGTCGCTGCCTGGGAGGATATTTTCGAGGAGAACACGGTCATGACCGCCCTCGCGCGCCGCCTGGCGGAACACGTTCCGGTTTTCCTGATTTCGAATATCGGTGAAATCCACCACGGGTTCATCACCCGGAAATTCGAGGTTTTTTCGATCTTCCGCGACGGGCTCTACTCGTATCGTATCGGCCTCATGAAGCCGGATCCCAAAGTCTTTGAGCTGGCAGCCGAACGGTTCGGGGTCGATCCGTGCCGGACCCTTTACTTCGACGACATCCTGGAAAACTGCCGGGCCGCAGGCGAAGCCGGATTCCTCTCCCGCCACTACGAACGCCATCGCGAAGATCTCCCGGCCGCCTGGGGCATCCCTCTTTGATTTGATCGCATCTCCGCACGGGGGTGGCCCGGCCCGCTTGCATGTGCCGTAAAACCGTTCATAGATAACCCATGGCCAGAAACGTATTGGGAGGGGAATTGGAACCGTGTTGCTTCGAGCCGAAAACCGGGTTTTATCGTGATGGATACTGCCACACCGGGCAGGGGGATCATGGCGTGCACACGGTTTGCGTGATGGTGACGGAGGATTTCCTCGAGTATTCGATGGCGCAGGGAAACGACCTCAGCACGCCGCGCCCGGAATTCGATTTTCACGGGCTCGTTCCCGGAGACCGCTGGTGCCTCTGCGCCCCGCGATGGAAAGAGGCCTTCGATGAGGGGATGGCACCCGGCGTTGTCCTTGAGGCAACTCACGCATCGACGCTCGAATTCGCCACGCTGGATGAGCTGAAATCCTGCGCGGTGACAGGGTGAGAGCCTGTCAAAACTCGTGCCCGGGGAAACGGGAGCGGATGCAGGCGATCACCCGCGATTCTTCCTCCGGCATGAGTTTCCGGCGGGCGACCCGGCGGCGCACGCAGTCCAGAAGCTCGAGCCAGTCTTCAATCGGCGGCTCGGATTCGGCTTCCCAGTTGTCGTAGCGCCGGCCCCTCGCGAAAAAGCGATACTTTCCCCCGTTGTGCGCGACGTAAACCTGCCGGACTGATCCGTCGTCCAGGGTGCGCTCGAATCCGATTTCGGCTTTGGCCATTTTGTTTCTGAAATTTCCGGGGCTTATTTGAGCGCTGTTTCGATCGCCGTGACGACTTCCGGGGCCTCCGGCTTGGTGCGGGGATCGAAGCGGGCGATGACTTCGCCGTCTTTTCCGATGAGGAATTTTCCGAAATTCCATTTTACGTCGCCGGGAAATTTGGCGGCGGGTCCTGTCAGCGCGGCGTAGAGCGGGGCCTGCTCCGGGCCCTTGACGTGGACCTTGTTGAGGATCGGGAACGTCACGTTGTATTTCTGTGTGCAGAACGCCTTGATCTCCTCGTTCGTGCCGGGTTCCTGCCCGCCGAAATCGTTGCAGGGAAACCCGAGGACGACGAAGCCCTTCGATGCGTTTTCAAGGAACAATTTTTCGAGGCCGGCATACTGGGGCGTGTTGCCGCACTTGGAGGCAACGTTGACGACGAGCACGACCTTGCCCGCGTAATCTTTGAGCGAGGCGTCTTTCCCATCCGCGGTCTTGAATGGAATTTCCTGCAGCGGGGTGGCGGCGGATAGAGAGCCCAGAGTGGCAACAAGGAGAAGCAATGTTTTCAGCATTCCCCACTGGGACACCATCCGCGGCACCGAGTCAACAAGGGATCCGGACCTGGAGGAGGTGGTCAGGGCTTTTTCGGGGAGCATTTCCGTGCGCAGGATAGAAACTGCTCTGCGGCGGCGGACAGTTTCCCTTCGGGCCAGACCGCCACGATGACCAGCGGGGTCGGCGCGGGGGTGATCTTGGCGAGATGCAGGCGCGGACCGGCCACGCACGCCATGGATTCCGTCACCAGGGCGACTCCATTCCCGGACTCGACTGCCGCGATGAGGCTGGAAACACTGTCATGCTCCTCCGCGATTCGCGGCCGTGCCTTCCCAAACCAGCGTTCCAAGACTTCATGGTAGTCGGGGTATTCCTCCCTGCTGAAAGCGATCAAGGGATGCTGCGCAATATCGGTGAGACGGATGGTCTTCCGCCGGGCGAGAGGGTGTTCCGGCGACATGGCGAGCCGGATGGGGAGTCGCGTCAGCTCTTCGAAATGGAGTCCACGCTTCAACGCGAAACGGGAATGCACCATGAAGGCGAGCTCCAGCTTTCCATTCCCCAGGCCGGCCAGCATTTCCCCGGTGGACAAATCGTGCAGCTTCACCCGCGTGGCCGGCATCGCAGATTGGAAGGCTCTCAATGCCTGAGGGAGGATGCGGACCGTCGGCGACATCGCGTAGCCGATGTGAAGTTCATTCCCTCCTGTCGCGACGGCGCGAGCGGCCTTGACCGCTTCCTCCACCCGTTGAAGGACGGCGCGGGATTCGTTCAGAAACACCCGGCCGGCCGGGGTCAGGCGCACGGATTTCGCGCTCCGCTCCAGCAGTGGAAAACCAAGATCCTCCTCCAGGTCGCGGATCTGCCGGCTCAATGCGGGCTGGGAAACATGGAGTTTCAACGCGGCGCGGGAAACATTTTCCTCTCCGGCGACGGCAACAAAATAGCGGAGGTGACGGAGTTCCATGCGATTTTAAGCATACCTGAAAGTTATGCTCAGGCAAGAAACATGGTCTTTCACAAGGTCGCGCACGCTGTGCGAGGGTTGCGGCATGATTATTCGAAAAGCCGACGAGCGCGGGCATGCAAGCCATGGATGGCTCGATACCTGGCATAGCTTCAGCTTTGCGGACTACTACGACCCGCAATGGATGGGTTTCCGCAGTCTGCGCGTCATCAATGACGATCTCGTGATGCCGGGCATGGGATTCGGGACCCACCCGCACCGCGACATGGAAATCATCACTTACATTTTGAGCGGCTCGCTGGAACACAAGGATTCGATGGGCAATGGCCGGATCATCCTGGCGGGCGAGGTTCAATACATGTCCGCCGGAACCGGAGTGCAGCACAGCGAGTTCAATCCGTCGCCCGACGAGGCGGTGCACCTGCTGCAAATCTGGATCCAGCCGGATAGCAAGGGGCTCACTCCACGATACGCCGAAAAGTCGTTTGCGGATGCGCCCGCCGGAGCGCTCCATCTCGTGGCGAGCAAGACCGGCCGGGACGGCTCGATTGACATCCACCAGGATGCGGATCTTTGGCTCGCAAAACCGGGAGCCGGCGACAGCGTGACGTGTGAGCTCGCTTCTGGCCGCCATGCCTGGCTGCACGTTGCCGAGGGCGCGGTGACAATCAACGGGAAGACTCTCAGTGGCGGAGATGCGGCGGCGTTCGATCGCGCGACCTCCATCGAGCTTGTTGCCACGAGCCCCTCGCAGGTGCTCCTTTTCGATCTCAACTAACCAACAAAAACATCATGACCAAAATCCTCGTTCTCTATTATTCCACATACGGCCACGTCGAAACGCTGGCTTCCTCCATCGCTGAAGGCGCCCGCACTGTGGACGGCGTTGAAGTGACCATCAAGCGCGTGCCCGAAACCATGCCGCCCGAGGTGGCCAAACAATACGGAGCAAAACTCGACCAGGCGGCGCCGGTCGCCTCGCCGCAGGAGTTGGGCGATTACGACGCCATCCTCTTCGGCACGCCGACCCGCTTCGGCAACATGGCCGCACAGATGCGCAACTTCCTCGACCAAACCGGCGGGCTCTGGATGAAGGGTGGACTCGTTGGAAAGGTGGGCAGCGTGTTCACCAGCACCGGCACCGGTGGCGGAAACGAAAGCACGATCATCAGCTTTGTGACCACGCTCATGCATCACGGAATGATGTATGTCGGACTTCCCTACGCCTGCCCCGAGTTGGCCGACATCAGCGAAGTCAAGGGAGGCTCGCCCTGGGGCGCGGCGACGATTGCTGGCGCGGACGGATCACGGCAGCCAAGCGCCAAGGAACTGGCCCAGGCCCAGTTCCAGGGACGCCATGTCGCCAGCATCGCCACAAAACTCAACCGATAACCCGGGCATCAACAATAAACCCACACCATGAAACTCCTTCTCCTGAAAACCGATTCCAGCACGGGCCCGCTCATCGCGCGGCTCGTGCTCGGCCTTGTCATGTTCCCCCACGGCGCGCAGAAAGCGCTCGGCTGGTTCGGGGGCCACGGCTTTGCGGGCACCATGCAGTTCTTCACCGGCACGATGCACATCCCCGCCCTGTTTGCGTTTCTCGCGATCGCCGCCGAGTTCGCCGGAGCGCTTGGCCTGATCGTCGGGCTGTTCAGCAGGGTGGCCGCTTTCGGCATCGCCTCGGTCATGGTCGTCGCCATTTTTTCCGGCCACGCGGCGAACGGCTTTTTCATGAACTGGTTCGGCAATCAAAAAGGTGAAGGCTTCGAATACCACCTGCTAGCGATCGGTCTCGCGCTGATCGTCATCGTTCAGGGGGCCGGGAAAGCCTCGCTCGACGGGTTCCTTGCCAGCCGGGTTTTAAAATAGCAGCTGGAGTTCTCCCCCGGGAAGCAGATCCCGGGGGCGTCGGCCCTCACGCTGCAAAAATCATCTTTTCGTCAGCGGCAGCTCCCCGAGTTGTTCCAGCGCGTTCCGGAGCGGTGCGCCGGAAACTTTGACGAAGCCATCCAGCGGCCGGTCCATCTCCTCGATCAGAAAGATCGCCCCTGCGACCGAGAGCGCGCAGACCAGAAGGATCGCGATGACTGTCCCGTTCCGCGGCGCAAAGAGCCCGTAGGTTACATTCAGGATGGAGAGCCACAGCAGCAGCACCACCAGGAAGGGGACCGGCAGGCTGTCGGAATCCTGTTCCAATAAGACCCAGTGCGACTCAAGAAGGTCCTGGCTCAACTCGATGCCGCGGGGATAGAGGGATTTCTGCAGCTCGGTGACCGGCTGGAGCATCCTGACAGAGTCTACGATTCCGACGATGACTTTGCCTTTGTCCATCGCCGATATCGCCCCGCTCCCGGACCACGGGGCCGGCACGATCGCGTGAAGCGCGTTCTTGATGGACGTCCGCAGCTCGCGGCGGATCTCCATCGTCCCGGGGCCGTAGGCCGAGAGGAGCTCGTCGAGCAGGATCACACGGGCCGCACCGATAGTCAGGCCGTCGCTCACCTTGTGAAACGACCCGGTCGCCGAGCTGACCAGCAGGCCGAGCACAAGAGCCGAAAGCGTGGCGATGAGCCCCGCCCCGAGCTTGATCGTATCCCGCGACGCCTCGCTCAGGTGGTGTGAGGGCAGGCGCCTCTGCAGCAGGAGCCCGAAAATCGCCCCCGAGAAGATCACAGCGAACGCAACGAGCGAAATGGCCACGGAGTTCATTTGTCCGTGCTCGCAGAAAATGCCGGCAGGCTCCACGCTTTTCTGCCGGCGTTCCCTGGCGATGCCCGCTGGCGGGACCGCAAGGGTGCATGACAGGAAAGTGAAAAAGGAACAAGCGCGATAGAGATTTGGCTTGTATATGTCTAGCTGCTAGTCATTATTGCCCGATGAATGGAAAAATCGCCCGGCAACGTCAGGAGCTTCTCCTGG